>ERZ501061.190-NODE-190-length-23631-cov-3.533975_pt1 | contig 23631 bp, 19 predicted proteins | sample MGYA00510854_ERZ501061 | MGnify/ENA primary metagenome ERZ501061 (study PRJEB25958, sample SAMN03398515) | human skin metagenome | study: EMG produced TPA metagenomics assembly of the Human Skin Microbiome Metagenome (human skin metagenome) data set.
GTGATTGGGCTGCCACTTCACCGGCAGGGTATAACAATTGTGCTAACTTAACCACGTGATTGAGTTGTTTATCAAGCGCAGCGGTGGGGTTAAGATAAGCGCGATAAAATGCACCAATCGTTATATGGTCATTGGTATTAGTGTTGGTATTGGTATTGCGGCTGTCTTTGGCAAGTTGTGTGGTATTTATGGCCATGGCAGCAGGGGTGGGCGATAGGGTTAAGCCGCCAGTTTCAATCATCGCAAGCCAACGCTTGTAAAAAGGGGTAAAGACTTTGTACGGCATACCTTTGTCGGTGACGATACGCTGAGGGGCAACCACTTGACTATCATCAAACCATTGAGTAACTATGCCCAACGACTGCGCCTGCTGGGCAATATACTGGTCGCGGGCAACTTCATTCACCGGGTACTCCAAATTGGCAAATAAATGGCTAATAGAAAGCTGCTGGCAAAGCTCAAGCACGTCCGTTGCCTGCGAGGCAAAATCATCCACCACTCTGATGATGATACCAATATTCAACTGAGATAAACTCTGCTCCAGTGCGCGGATTTGCCGCAGTATCAAGTCAATTTGCCACAGCGATTTGCGGTGTGATTGCCATTGCTTGGGTGTCAAATAAACCACGGCGATGACGCCAGCATGGTTTTGCTGTGCATGCTCACAGCAGGCTGCAAAAGCATTATTGTCAAAGGTGCGCAAATCTTGGCGAAACCACATCAAGTTCATTGTGCTGCTCATTATCTTTACCCCAATACAACAATTTATCGTTAGGGTATTATGTCAACAAAGGCTTGTCTTCCCAAGACATTTTTTCAGGTTTATTGCGCCATCATAACGGTAAAAGCCAGTTATCCCGTTGCAAAAATGTGCAATGACCTGCACCAAAAGTCGGGTAAACGTTGTGTTGGCTTTGCAATATACGCGCCTTAAATAGCAAACTAACTATTTGATTTATGGCACAATTATATTAAGATGGCAATGTCATCTCCCATCATTAAAGCGTGCATCAAGCGATTTCCCTGTTATGCTATCTACCCTATCATCCGATAACAAATCGTCAAAACTATATATTAGGGTAGTGGTAGTTGGCATCGTTACCGCGTTGCATGGGCTGCTGCTATATCTATTTTTTCAGTACCAAACGCCATTAAAAATCAAACCGCAAACCACACAGCCGCTCGAAATTAGCTTTATCCATCTGAAGCCTCACCCCTCGCAGACATACCATTCACAACCGCCTGTAGTTATCCATCATGCAAACCCTGCCAAACAACCTTATCCTAGCGATAACACACAAGCAGCTGATATTAAGGAAAAACCGTTCCCAACACCAAACCCTACACCCGCTAAACCGGTGAATCACCCAGCAAAAGATAATACCCACAAGCCAATCGAACTCAGAACAACGAGGGATAATTCGACTAACCAAAAAAAAGCCAGTCAACCTAAAACTTCGTTATCTACAGCAAGTCAAATTCAAACTGAAAATCAAGCAAAAACCCTGGATATTCCTAGCCAGCCATTACTGAACGCCCATGAAAACAACGCCCATTATAAACAACAGCAAGCGGCACAAATAGAACGCAACATAAATTTAAATAATAGCCAATCTCTTGCTCAGTCCAAATCAGCGACCATCAACTCAGCTACCATCAACCAAAGCCATACCAATGCCGATAATGCTTTAAAACCTATAACTCACGATGAGCGTGCTAAATCATCTGCTAAATCATCTAAAGACTCGATGCGCCCTCAAATACAAAAAACGCCAAATCAGCCCGTTAGCCCAGTTATTTCAGCTATCCCCGCTGTCCCAGCTATTAATTCGTCAGCAAAACCAGCAACACCCATCACCTTTGGCAATGCGGAGGCAAGTTGGCAGAAACGACCTAACACGCAGTTACCACCCAATTTATCCCGTATTGTGACACTAAAGCAGCTATCAAGCCTACAAGTAAAACTCAATGTCAATGCCCAAGGTGGCGTGGAAAAATGCAGGATTACGCAGACATCGGGTGATCAAGAGGTGGATAAATTTATTTGCCAACAAGTGCAAAAAGCCAAACTTTACCCAAAAAAAGCCAATGGCGTCACGGTACCAAGCATTGGTAATCTCACGATAGCACTGACCAATCTTGCAAATTAAACCCTACAATATATGGTTGAAGCGGCACCTATGTAATAATCATGAAGGGCTTACTGTGTAACAATTGATTACCTAGACACATAAAAAAAGCCAACCTGATGAACAGATTGGCTTTCATGTTATTGAAAGTTAGCTTATTTCTTTTGGTAAGATAAACGTACACCATATACCCAGCCATCATTGTCTTGGAAATCGCCAACAATGCTACCATCGGGTATTTTCGCTTTGGCATCACCAAACATTAAGTATTTAACGCCACCTGAGACAGCCCATTCAGGTGTCAAATTGTATTTTGCGCCCAAGCCCACATTCCAGTTACCCTCCACAGGTCCTAGAGAAGTGATAGGATTGCCTGCACCTGAGTCATAACCCACAGCGCCCGAAATAGCTAATTGTGGCGATAGTTTCTTACCTAGACCGACTTCAGCAGTCCAAGCGTCATCGTCATAAGAAACTAAATTTAAACCGCTTGCGCTACCATAGATTTTTGGTTTAATCGCAAAATCGCTCCAAGGTACCCAACGTGCTTTTGCGGTTAAAAGGGTTGTTGGATTGAGACCTGTTTGGAAATCTAAGTTAACAGATTTTGGCGTGGTGATAGTAATTTCATTGGTGCCGACACCCGCTGCACCAAGTGCAGGAAGATTTTCCGTCATATTGACGTCGTGGTCGATTTCAGAGCGATAGGTTAACGCGGCTTTGAGGGCAATTTCAGGTTTTAAATAAGCAATCCCAGCCATCCAGCCATAAGCCGTATCACGCGTAATATTTGCATCATACCCAGAGGCAGTTTTATAAGCGTTACCACGTAAGTGGACATCACCTTCTAAACGCTGAATCGTAGGACCACCATAGATTTGAATGTTTTTCTTTTCACCCAGTTTTACCCCCAACAGTCCTGTGAAATTTTGGCTGCTGACAGAAACGTTGGTTGCACCTGTGACTTTAGATAAGTTTTGTGAAGCAGCTTGTGCGGTAGATAAAGTCTTAACTGCTTGGGTACCAGCCGCAACTTGGGTAGTACCTGCAGCAATCCCTTGTTGAAGTGCAGTAATTTGTGGCGTTAAAACAGGCGCTAATGCAGGGTTAGCAGCCAAAGCCGCTTGGGCTGTCGCTAATTGGGTGTTTGCGGCATCTAATCGCGCTTGCCCTGCAGTAACTTGATTTTGGATGGTTGAGATAGCGGTTTGCAGTTCTGTAGCATTGGTAACAGGCAGTGCAATACCTGCATTTTGCAATCCTGCTGCTGCCTGAGCATAGATACCACCAATAACCGCAGTTGGCGTGCCAACAAAGTTGTTATCGCCAGAAAACTCAACATCTGCGGCCCAAGGCTGATCAAAAAATGCCCCTACGCTGATGGTATCATTGACATCGGCTTTTGCGCCAAAGTTTAAAAATTGGTAATCATCAGCCATATCAGGGACATTGCGACCAGCGGTAAAGTTTGCGTCAGTTGTCGCAACATTTGCGTTATCTTTACCCTCGATTGTTGGATCGATAGTAATGTGCTCAACATAGGCAAAAGTACCTTCCTCAGTAAAAGCCCAGCTTGGTTGGGTAGAGCGGTCTAGACCTGCGGCGTTTGCGATAGAAACAGTAGAAAGCGTAGCAACAGCTAGCGCAAGAGAAGAAATTTTAAATGACATGTGAAGCTCCCTGTTTGATTTTAATCATCACGTCTAACATCTAATTTAACAAAAACTTATCGGTAAATTAAAATTGACGTAATACCTTCCTTTCGTCAGTCAAAGAATAATCAAAATTTTAACAATTGACAACCGTAGAATCACATTTTTGTAAGAATTTATTGACCTGAGCAGTCACGAAAAAAAGAGGGTGTTAACCCAATGAGTTAACACCCTCTTTTTACTAACTATATGTGCCTAAACAACTATCGACCGCGGTAAGTAATACGTCCTTTCGATAAGTCGTAAGGTGTCATTTCAACTTTAACTTTATCGCCTGTTAAGATACGAATATAGTTCTTACGCATTTTTCCAGAAATATGCGCAATAATTTCATGCCCATTTTCTAAACGCACTTTAAATAATGTGTTAGGTAAAGTATCGACCACTTCGCCTTCAAATTCAATTACATCGTCTTTTTTTGCCATAATACCTATATCTATGAGTCAAATGTATAAATGCAGATTATACGCTGATGCGTGTGTTATCGCAACTTTTAAGCCCTAAATCAATCAATTGAAAAAAACAGCTAAAAGATTTGCACGCATCGCGTCCTTATTCAGGCAAATTTAGCCAAATAGGGGATAGCCTTGTTACCGGCAACAGTGATTGAAATTGGGGTGGATACAGCGCATTGATAAAGTACAGCCCATCGGCAGCGGCGGTTGCTGCCGCAAGTGACCGGTTTTTGCTAAGTAGCAATGCTTCAATCCATGCGACTGGCTTTTCACCGCGCCCAATTTCAAATAACGTACCCATAATATTTCGCACCATGTGATGCAAAAAACCATCGGCTTGGATATCCAGTACCAATAGCTCACCATGCTGAATCAATTTGGCAAAATGGACATGGCGCACAGGCTGATTAGATTGGCAGGAAGCGGCACGAAAACTGGTAAAATCATGGGTGCCTTCCAGATAGGTCGCTGCCTGCTGCATCAGTTGGACATTAAGCGGGGCGTATTCATGAGTAATTTGCTGATTGAGTATCGCAGGTCGAAAGGGGTGATTGAGGGTAATATAGCGGTAGCGTCGAGCAATAGCAGAAAAGCGCGCATGAAACTCAGCAGGCATCACTTGTATCCAGCGCACCGCGATATCATCAGGTAGCAGAGAATTTGCGGCACGCAGCCAATTATAAGGCTGACGCGTGGCACTGGTTTGAAAATGGGCAATCATATTTGACGCATGGACGCCGGCATCAGTACGACCTGCAGCGATGACTTCTATGGGTTCATTGGCTATCTTTGATAACGCTGCTTCAACATGCTGCTGAATACTATCAACTTCTTGTTGTCGTTGCCAGCCGCGATAGCGAGTACCAATAAATTCAATGCTGATCGCATAAGTATTTACAGTCATAAAAAAGCCAATTTTGCCAAAACCTACGATAAAAAAGCCTAGTATAACAACTAATCAGTTATTAGGCGACGCTGTGGGTATCTTTTAGACAATGCGCCCAGCGCTGACGGCGGCGAGCAGGGGAGTCATAACTGCCAATCAACCATAGCAGACGCGCAAATATGGCAGGTAAGGTCAACCTTCCCGTCATCAAAACTTCACATTGAGCCAGCCATGCCCCCGCCTCATACGTTTGGCTGACGCCGCCATACGCGCATTGGGTGGTCACTGCAACCAGACAGCCTTGTTTTTTCGCCTGTAATAATTGGTTTTTGATGGATTCGGCATACGGCACATTGCCTGCACCAAATGCCAAAATAATGATGGCATCAGGTTTTTCAGACAATAAATTATCCAAGCGAGCAGCGAGCAAATGCGTATCTACGGGCGTCAAATAGAGTGTGGCAATATTGGCATGGGACAAGCTGTCAAACACTTGCGGCAATTCACTCAACCGATCTTCTAGCCAAAGTTGATGCTGAGCCTGAGTGATTTTTGAGGTATAGCTATTGGCGGGATAACCAGCACGGTGATGCCCCACAAACGCCATTAAATCATGGCTATGAATTTTTTGCACCGTTTGGGCAGGCCAATCTTCACCAGAAAAACACACCCGCACCCCAGGTTCACCATGACGGGCTAGTTTACAGGCATCAAATAAATTCTGTGTGGCATCGCTCTGCGGGTCGATGCGGTAATCGGTTAACACATTGCTATCAAGCAAAGGTCTCATCGCCCCTGTCACCACAATACTGATATGACTACCCGCAAAACACTCTGCCAAAAAAGCCGCAAGGTAGCTGAGCGTATCCGTGCCTGTTAGCACCACAAATTGGCGAAGCCCTTGCGCAATGGCTTGTAGTATCAATTGATAAAAATGCGCAAAATCGGCAGGCGTTAACTGGCTACTGTCTTTAATGACATCATTATCCAATATCCGCCAATTCACAGGGTCGTGTGCATGGTTTGGGTAGGTGGCAAAATGGGTCTGTAATATCTGTGATAACACAGGTAAAAAAATATCAGCATCTAAGCTGGCAAGCGGTTTGCCATAACTGCCAAAAGTGCCGCCCGCGTAGATGATGCCAATGCCTGATTTGGTGATAGATTTACTCAATTGAAATTTTACTCATAAGGGTTGGCAACGGATAACTTATCAAGCACAGCGATTTCAATCGCTTCCATTTCATCTTGTTCAGCTTGCCCAAGTTCATGGTCAAAACCCAGCAAATGCAGCATCCCATGCACCAGCAAATGGGTGAGATGCTGCTCTACTGTCTTGCCTTGCTCAGCGGCTTGACTGACCACCACCGCATGGCAAATCACTAATTCACCTAGCGGCAGTGCGGGCAGTAATTCTAGCACAGCTTCAGGCAACTCACTGGCATAGGATAAAATATTGGTAGCGTAGTCTTTGCCACGCGCCTCAAAATTGATGGCGCGAGCTTCCACAGGCTCCGTGACATAAATTTCTAATTCAACGGTTTTTTGAAAGATAAATTCACCCAGTTGACTAGGTATTTCGGTGGTATCTCCGTAGGTTTCAAAATACTGTAGAACTTGCTGCAAAATAGCGACAATCTTGTCTTGTTGGTAGAAGGCTTCAAGTTCGCCAAAAGTTGGCAGTTCAATTAAGCCTTCGGCAAAACTAATTATCACTTGACTCATCGGTACTTGACTAAGCGGCGCTTGTGTCACAGCGCCTGCTAAATCACCTGTTAAATCAATTTGGGTTGGCAAAGCTGATGACATAAGCTACTCCGCGATACCGATATCAATGGGTGCGTTATCAATCGGTGTGTTATCAATCGGGGCTTTATCAATCGGTGCATTGTTATCCGTCACCCCGTTAGCCGAACTTGCTGCTTGGGACTGTGCTTGGCTTTGTTCAAGTAGGCGCGATTGCTTTTTGGCTTCTTTAATCGCTTCTTGCGCTTCATCGTATTTATCGTAAGCTTGCACGATTTTTTGAACCAATTGATGGCGTACCACATCTTTGCTATCAAACCGCGTCACATGAATTTCTTCAATATCCGCCAGAATTTCTAGCGAATGCCGCAAGCCTGACTTGGTGCCGCGAGGTAAGTCCACCTGTGACATATCACCCGTGATGACCGCGCGCGAGCCAAAACCCAAACGGGTCAAGAACATTTTCATCTGCTCAGGGGTGGTGTTTTGTGCTTCATCCAAAATCACAAACGAGTTATTTAAGGTACGACCGCGCATGTAAGCGAGGGGGGCCACTTCAATGACTTGTTTTTCAATCAGTTTTGCCACTTTTTCAAACCCTAGCATTTCATATAAAGCGTCATAAAGTGGGCGTAGATAAGGGTCGATTTTTTGGGTCAAATCCCCCGGTAGAAAGCCCAGTTTTTCCCCTGCTTCTACCGCCGGGCGCACAAGCAAAATACGCTCAATCTCATTGCGCTCTAGCATATCCACCGCACAAGCCACCGCCAAGTAAGTCTTACCCGTCCCTGCAGGCCCTACGCCAAACGAAACATCAGAGAGTAAGATTTTTTTGACATATTGCTGTTGGTTGTAACCGCGGGGGATAATTTTTCCTTTACGGGTTCTCAAACTAATCGGGGTGAATTCAGTGCTATCTGCGCGCTCGCTGCCATTTTCGCTAGCGGCATCATTTTCTAGCGCTAAATCTTGCTCGCGGCTAAAACTGGTTTGCACGAGCAGATGCAAATCTTCTGGCGAGATGACGTCGTTGCTTTGTGCTTCATCGGCAAGCTGTGCCAAGATACGCTCAGCACGCGCGACTGAATCGAGCTCACCTGAAATCACAAAATCGGTTTTGCGTTGGTGAATGTGGACTGACAGACGATGTTCAAGGTACTTAATGTGGTTATTGTATTCGCCCAATAGGGTTTTGAGTTGGTGGGCTTTTAGAGATGATAAATCGACCGTTCTGCTGATGGTATCGCTCAAGAGTGCTTCCTTTTATGGGTTTTTATAGTTGTGATAAATCATAAGGTTGAGAGATTAGGGGAGTATGACAGTAACCAATATAATATTTTGGCACATTGATACTATTATGGTAAATATATGCAAAAATTCAAGTGACGTTCACGGGTTTTTGTCATTTCAAGTGATTTTGAAGTCAACAGTCAGGCAATGCTCAGCCATGACGGGCAAAAAATTAAATTTTGAGAAAATGAAAAAAAATGTGACAAAATGCTTGACGACATAGGGTTAAATACGCATAATATGCACCCCATGACAGGCAAGAAATACTTTCAAAATTCTGCCTAAATCCTGCAAATTTGCCAAACATGGCGATGTAGCTCAGCTGGTTAGAGCGCACGACTCATAATCGTGAGGTCAAGAGTTCAAGTCTCTTCATCGCCACCATTTGCAAATAACTTAACGCCCAGGATTTTGAAAAGTCCCGTATTTTGCTAAGCCAAGCATTTTGATGTTTGGCTTTTTTGTTGTTTGTCATTTGACAATAAAAAAACAAAAAAAGGGCGATAGCTGTATCACCCTTTTTGTCATTTAATATTAACGAGCAGCGTTATAGGCTTTATTGGCATCATCAAAACGTGCCATGACTTTGTCAGATGCGGGCGTTAACAGCGACACCACATAGATGGCAATCATGCCTAAAATAAAGCCTGGTACGATTTCATAAAGACTACTACCGGTTAATGGTTTCCAAGCGATGACCGTCAACGCGCCTACAAGCATACCCGCCAACGCACCTGTGCCAGTCATACGTCGCCAAAATAATGACATCAACACCACAGGACCAAACGCCGCGCCAAAACCTGCCCATGCATACGAGACCAACCCTAATACTTTGCTGTCTGGGTTTTGGGCGATGACAATGGCAATCGCTGAGACCAAAAGCACCATGAAGCGACCAATCCAAACCAGCTCTTTTTGCGTGGCAGTAGGGCGAATAAACCCTTTATAAAAATCTTCTGTAATCGCGCTTGAGCATACCAATAATTGACAGCTAAGGGTACTCATGACCGCCGCCAAAATAGCAGACAATACCACACCGACAATCCAAGGGTTAAATAACAATTGTGCCAAACCGATAAAGATACGCTCGTTGTTATCTTTTAAAATGGCAGTTTGTTCAGGATGCACCGTCATATAGGCAAGCCCAAAATAACCGACCGCCACCGCACCTGCTAGGCATAAAATCATCCAAGTCATACCGATACGACGGGCATTATTCAGTGATTTGACCGAATTTGCCGCCATAAAACGCGCCAAAATATGCGGCTGACCGAAATAACCCAAGCCCCACGCAGCCGCACTGATGATACCGACGAATGACGTACCAAACAGCAAGTTACCGTAGTTTTTGTTATTTGCCTGTGCCGCCATGCTGACCGCCGCATGAATTTCATCCATACCGCCTAAGTTTAAATAAACCATGATGGGCGCAAATACCAGCGCAAAAATCATCAAACTTGCTTGAATCGTATCCGTCCAACTCACCGCCAAAAATCCCCCAATAAAGGTATAGATAATGGTGGCAAATGCCCCTAGCCACATAGCCGTGGCATAGTCAATTTCAAACAAGCTTTCAAATAGCCGCGCACCTGCGACAATGCCTGAGGCGCAATAAATGGTAAAGAAAAACAAAATAATCGCCGCCGAAGCAATTTTAATCAATTTATTGTTGGCGCCAAAGCGGTGGTGAAAGTATTCAGGCAAAGTCAGTGCATTGTTATTAAACTCAGTATGCACCCGCAGTCGACCCGCCACCAAAAGCCAGTTAAAATACGCACCAATCACCAAGCCAATTGCAATCCAAGATTCACTCAACCCCGATACATAAATCGCCCCAGGTAACCCCATCAGCAGCCATCCTGACATATCTGACGCACCCGCCGACATTGCGGTCACAAAACTGCCCAGACTACGGCCACCCAAAATATAGTCATCAAAGTTACGGGTGGCAAAATATGCCGCAAACCCGATGCCCAATACCAAAATCAAATACAACGTAAATGTAATATAAACGGGTGTCATCCCATCACTCCTAAGGTCATCCCGATTCAAGGTAATAAAACCACTAAAAATTGATAGCAGTCATAGAGATTTTACAATTGTCATCACACGCTAATCGACATCCTGATAGACATCCTGATAGATACCATCTAATAACGAAAAGTCACATTGTAGAAAAATTTTAGGCATAAAAAAAGGATAATCGCTGTGATTATCCTGTTTATGGCATAAAATTGTCAACGCGCTAAACTTTGCGATACATAATATCGTAAATAGCGCGACCTTCCTCCATACCGCGTTTTTCAAATTTAGTCAGGGGACGAAAATCGGGACGCGGCAAAAAGTTACCTATACCTTCGCTGTTTTTGCCTTCGACATTTTCAAACGCGGTTAAACTATCCATGACTTCAATCATCCAGTGGGCATAATGTTCCCAATCGGTAGCAGCATGAAATATGCCGCCTTTTTTAAGCACCCGTTCCACCACCCTCATGCGATCAGCACTGACAAAACGGCGTTTGTAATGGCGCTTTTTTTGCCAAGGGTCAGGAAAATACAACTGCAGCGTGTCAATATGCGCCGCCGGTAATTGCTGCATCAGGGCAATGGCATCGCCGCTGATGAGTTTGAGGTTATTTAGACCCAGTTCCCCTGCCAAAAATGCACAGTTACCCAGTCCTGCCTCATGCACTTCAATGCCGACAAAGTTTCGTGTTGGCTCATTTTTTGCCATTTCCACCAAGCTTGTGCCCATACCAAAACCAATTTCGAGTGTCAAAGGCGCATCAGGGTTTGAAAATAGCTCACGCAAATTGGTTATGCCGCCGATGTCCATCGCTTGAATTGCATCCAAATTGGGCTGGACAAAAAAATGGGCAAAGTCTGACTGTAACCCAGCTTCTGCCTTTTTGCCCACATGGGTTTTGCGCTTCATAAAAGTTTGAATGGCGCGATAGTGCGCGGATGAATCAGGGTTTTCATCATTTGGTTGTAGGGCAGTGGATGGATTGGGAGAAAGGCATTGGGCATCGGGTTTAGCCGCATCGACTGTCTCAGAAGTTTGGGTAGGTTGGGGTGTCATCATTTGCAAAAATCGTAGTTGGTGTGATAAAGGGTGGTTGTGATAAAATTCGGCTATTATAAGTGAAAACCCCAAAAAGTGAAAACCTCAACAAGTGAAAACAACCAATGGATAATCGCTAATCGCCATGCTATTTCTTGAAAAAACATCACCGCCGCCATTTTGGCAGCCACAGCTAACCGATAAACAGCGTCTGATGTATGACAAAGCCTTTATCGGCAATCGTTCTCAGGCATATTATCTCAAGCGTTTTGCCCAGTTTGATCAGGCAGGGCGATTGACGGCAAAGTGGCATTGGGCAGGGTTTTTGATGACGTTTCCTTGGCTGTTATACCGTAAGCGATTCTTAGATAGCATTGTCTATTCGGTGGCGGGATGGTCATTTATTCAGCTCAATGTCACCATCATTTTGGTGGCGATAGAGTACTTATTGATACGCAATCTTGATGAAGCGATTCGTATGCCGCTACGTATTGGCATTGGGCTTGCGATTTGGCTGTTTTGGTCGGTAATGGTAGCACGTTGGAGCGATGCTTATTATTATCGGATGGCGCGCCGTGAAATCGCCGATGCCATTGAAATGTATCCGCGGGATGAAGAAAAACAGCTCGCTCATATCCGCAGGCATGGCGGTGTAAGTTTGGTGGGTTTGGCGCTGGCGTTTGGGTTTTATGCGTTTTCTTTGTTTGTGATACAAGTGCAGTTTTTGCCGATTTATGCCAAACAAAAAGCCAATGCCACGCTGTTTGAAGTGCTTGATATCGTAGAAAGCGCACAGGGACGAGTCGATGCCATCTACAAAGCCACCGGTCAATGTCCTGTCAATACACCGCTAAGCACAGATAACCAAAAAGTGGTGTTAAAAGTGCTCACGCAAGCAGAAAGCGTTCCAACTGACAGTCATTGCATGATTCAAGCGACAGTACGAGGCGTGCCGTTTCCTAATCGCTGGCTCAATGGTCAGACGCTGACCATGTACCGTATTGGTGATAGTAAAGTCGATGGTAGTTGGGGCTGTATCACCTCACTCAATCGCAAGCAAATACCCAAACAATGTATGCTGGCAGAGCGCTGATGAAATAGTAGTGTTTACAACCACTAGCCGATGCGATGACGGTGGTTTTCAAAAAAAACCGAAGCCTAAATAACAGCCTAGGCTTCGGTTTTTGTTTATCAGTTTTATTTTGAAGTCAGCAAAATAACTTACTTCATCAACAATGCATTGACGCGTTTGAGATAAGCGGCTGGGTCGTCTAATTGACCGCCTTCGGCAAGTAGTGCTTGGTCAAAAATCACTTGCGCAAGGTCATCGAATTGCTCCGCGCTTTCCAATTTTTGAATGAGCGGATGGTTTGGGTTGACTTCCAAAATTGGCTTGCTCTCTGGTACAGGCTGACCCATTTGTTTGAGCATTTGCATCATCTGTGGTGATAGTTCACCATCAGCGGTAACGAGCAGAGCAGGGCTATCCACCAAACGATTTGACACGCGCACATCTTTAGCCCGGCTACCCAACACGCCTTTGAGTTTTTCTACCACAGGCTTGAAGGTTTCTTCTGCTTTTTTGGCTTCTTCTTTTTCGGCTTCATCGGTCAAATCACCCAAGTCTACCGCGCCTTTGGCGATGTTTTGTAGCGGTGTGCCATCGTACTCAAACATAAAGTTCATTGCCCATTCATCAACGGGGTTGGTCATCAAGATGACTTCAATGCCTTTTTTCTTGAACACTTCAAGTTGCGGACTGGCTTTGGCGGCGGCAAGGTTTTCAGCTGTTAGATAATAAATCGCTTTTTGACCATCTTTCATACGACCTTTATAGTCGTCAAAGCTGGTGACCACATTGTCATCAGTGGTAGTGGCATAGCGCAATAATTTGGCAATTTTATCCATATTGCTTTGGTCTTCACCCAAGCCTTCTTTTAAGACGTTGCCAAATTCAGCATAAAACTGTTTATATTTTTCTTGCTTTTCGGCTTCATCGCTATTGGCTAGGCTAGCTAGCACGGTCAATATACGGCGAGCGTTACCATCGCGGATAGATTTGACATCGCGAGACTCTTGCAGGATTTCACGGCTGACATTGAGCGGTAAATCAGCGGTATCAATCACCCCTTTGACAAAACGCAAATACATCGGCAATAACTGCTCGGCATCATCCATGATAAATACACGTTTGACGTACAGTTTTAGACCGTGTTTTTGCTCACGTTGGTACAGGTCAAACGGCGCTTTTTTAGGGATATATAGCAGCTGGGTATATTGTAGACGTCCTTCGACACGGTTGTGCGTCCAAGTTAGCGGCTCATCATAGTCATAGGTAAGATTTTTATAAAATTCTTGATACTCTTCGTCTTCAATTTCTGAAGGTGAGCGCGTCCATAGGGCATTGGCTTGGTTGATGGTTTCCCATTCGTCAGTGGTTATCATTTGACCTTGGGGCATCTCACCTTTGGTAGTTTCGCCTGCTTCTGAATTAGCAGTTTTTTGCGCGTCAGTGAGTTCTTCTTCTTGCCAAACTTCTTTGCGCATTTGGATTGGCAAGCTGATATGGTCAGAGTATTTATTGACTAAAGATTTGATTTTGTGGCGGTCAAGGTATTCGCTGTGTTCGTCGGTGATATGTAAAATCACTGTCGTGCCACGGGTAGGCTTTTCGATGGTTTCGGTGGTGAATTCACCGGTACCGTCTGAAACCCAGCGTACGCCTTGGCTGGCAGGCTCACCTGCTTTGCGAGATTCCACCGTGATGGTGTCCGCTACGATAAAACCTGAATAAAACCCCACCCCAAATTGACCAATCAAATTGCCGTCTTGTTTTTGTGCATCGGATAATTTTTCTAAGAAAGCTTTGGTGCCTGATTTGGCAATAGTACCCAAATGCTCGATGGCATCGGCTTCATTCATACCGATACCATTGTCAATAAAGCTGATGGTTTTGGCATCTTTATCAATATCAATGCGAATGCGTAATTCACTGTCACCTTCATACAGCGCGTCGTTTTGATTGCCTTCAAAGCGCAACTTGTCACAGGCATCAGACGCATTTGAGACCAGCTCACGCACAAAGATATCCGCATTGGAGTAAAGCGAGTGGGTGACTAGATGTAATAGTTGCGCGACTTCCGCTTCAAAGCTATGTTTTTTTGGCTCAGGCTTGTTTGAATCTGCCATAGTAAGTAACTCCTAAAAATAAGAATAAAAATAATTAACCCAATTTATGATGGTTCGTTGTCATAGTTAGGGTGAGTCTAAAACTATTTCAAGCATAAGCGGCACAATTTTTTAATTTTTAAATAATAAAAAAAATCATACAAGCAGGGTTTAAATGTTCAATAATTAAATGATCAATAAAAAGCCGAGCATACTTATACCCGGCTTTACTTGCTATCTATCCGATGCTATATCTCTTTTAAATCTTGGATTCACTAGGATTAGACAGTTGGGGTGAGCGTAACGCTTTGGGCAAGCTAAAGGTCACGTTTTCCAAAATACCTGATAATTCTTCAGGTTTTTCGCCGCCCCAAGATTGTAAGGTATCTAACACTTCTTGAATCAATACTTCAGGCGCGGATGCACCCGCAGTCACGCCTACCGTATCCACGCCTGCAAACCAGTCTTTTTGCATTTCGCCGGCATTATCAATCAAATGCGCTTTGGCGCCCAAGCGCTCCGCGAGTTCACGCAAGCGATTGGAGTTGGATGAGTTGGGTGAGCCCACCACTAACACCACTTGACAACGCGCCGCAAGCTCCTTGACCGCATCTTGACGGTTTTGGGTGGCATAACAAATGTCATCTTTACGCGGCGCATGGATTTTGGGGAATTTATTTTTTAGCGCATCAATCACTTCTGCGGTGTCATCCATCGATAGGGTGGTTTGGGTGACAAAAGCCAAATCAGTATCAGTCGGTAGGTCAAGATTGGCAACATCCACCACATCTTCAATTAAGTGAATACGTCCACCGTATTGTGGATCGAAGCGCCCCATCGTGCCTTCTACTTCTGGATGACCGGCATGACCAATCAACACCGCATCTACGCCTGTTTTGGCAAATTTATTGACTTCGATATGGACTTTGGTAACCAGTGGGCAAGTGGCATCAAACACCGTCAAATCACGGCGTTCGGCTTCATCTTCCACGGCTTTGGATACGCCATGCGCTGAAAAAATCACAATCGCCCCATCCGGCACTTCATCCAACTCTTCGACAAATACCGCACCGCGATTGGCAAGGTCTTCCACCACAAATTTGTTGTGTACCACTTCATGACGTACATAAATAGGTGGTTCAAAGCGCTCAAGGCAGACATTGACGATTTCGATGGCTCTATCGACCCCAGCACAAAAACCACGGGGATTGGCGAGTAAAATTTTCATAACGCAGTTCTTCAGTCATTGATGATTCATGTGGCTAGTTTACCATGAGTTCATACACGCAAAATATGTTAAACGTAAAAAATCAACGAATCGGTATTGAAAGGCTAAATTACGCAGAAATTTTTAGCAAAAATTGCTAAAATAGCCGATTCAAAAATGGCTACTACTCACTTCATCAAACCCCTAAGGATATGTCATGACCAAAGGCTCATTATTTATCATCACCGCAGCAAGCGGTACTGGCAAAACATCGCTGGTCAAACAGCTGATTGCAACGACCAATGACTTGGCGGTGAGTATCTCGCATTCGACTCGCAAGCCACGTCCTGGTGAGATTGATGGGCAGCATTATCATTTTGTCAGCCGCGAGATATTTGCTGATATGATTAAAAAAGGTGAATTTTTGGAGTATGCTGAAGTGTTTGAAAACTACTATGGTACCGCCCAGTCCACAGTAGAATTTATGCTGACCAATGGCTTAGATGTCATCTTAGAAATCGACTGGCAGGGCGCGCTGCAAGTGCAAAAATTGCGTCCCGATGCCACGACCATTTTTATCCTACCGCCCGACCGCCAATCGCTGCGCCAACGGCTTTCCAATCGCGGACAAGACAGTCAAGAGGTGATTGAAAGACGTCTTGCCGGTTCGGTCAATGAAATGTCGCAATACGTGAATTTTGATTATGTGGTGATTAATGACAATTTCGACGTGGCATTAGCGGAGTTAAAATCAATCATCATCGCCAATCGTTTGACACTCGCTAAACAGCAAGAGCGCCACGCTGGCCGTATTGAGCAGCTATTGTCTGAATAGTCTAACTAGTTAAAAGCACTAAAAATCTGCTGTCTTAGCCAGCCATATAGGGGATCAACCTGTTGTTGTTGGTGCCAATAGCCGTGTAACTCGATATGGGTCAACGCAATCGGCAAATCCAAAATCTGCCAGCCTTGGGCGGGTGGCAAAAATGTGGTGGCTAATTGGCGCGGCAAGGTGAGCAATAACTTATCTTGTTTTAGCAATTGAAAAGCAGTGGCATAATGTTGGCAACGGATTTTACTCTGCCGCTGCCAACCTGCTTTGGACAATAAACTATCTTCAATCGACAGACCTAGCCGCCTTGATGACACAGTTATATGTTGACTGGCAAAATACTGGGCTTGGGTGATAGTCGATTCGTTCGCCAATTCAGCCGCAAAATTTGGCGCATACAACACCAGCACAAACTCATCTCGCAACAAGGGTTGATGCACAATCTCACTATCCACCACCCGCGCCACATCAATGGCAAAATCTAGCTGTCCAACTTTTAGTTCATGCGCAAGCGCTGAGCGATTGAGCCGACTACTGGTGATTTGGCAATTGGGCAGGACTTGATGAATTTGGCTGACTAGTTTATTAAACACAATCAATTCAATTTCATCGTGCATGGCAATCGTCAATGAGGCAAAGCTCTGCTGCGCCAGCTCGCCAAGTTTGTCCTCGCTCAATAAATGGTTAGTTTGAAATATTTGTTCGAGATTTTCAAAGCTTTGTTTGACGGTGGGATAAAGCCGTTTGGCATACAGGGTGGGGTGCAGTTCACCTTTTTCCCGATAAAAAAGTTCGTCCCCGAGCGCCTGACGCAGACGACCTAACGCATGGCTAATGGCAGATTGGCTCAAATGCAAAGCTTCTGCGGTATGGGTAAGATTTTTAAGCTCAAAAATATAAATAAATAGCCTAAGTAGATTTAAATCAAGCTGCTTTAATGGGTTTTTACGCAACATATGGATAATACCTTACAAGTATAGGACAATTATTTGCTCAATAATTTGGCTAAGACCTTTCAATGGTATGAATTTTATTCATGGTATTATACTAATTAAAATCATTTTATTCATGATAATAAATCCGTTAAGCTGATTCAATGATTGTTTTAGCCAAAAAAGGACAACGCCCAATGGAATTCCAACTTAGCGATAAAGCAAAAGATTACATCGCCCGTACCAAAGCATTTATTGAAACCGAAATCGAACCGATTGAAGCAGAATTTTGGCAAGCGGCGCATAAGCTTAATCCCACAGGCGATTGGACGACTTGGCAATGGCCTGCCAAACTTGAAGAATTAAAAACCAAAGCCCGTGCGCAAAATTTATGGAATATGTTTTTGCCAGACGAGCAACTGGGTCAAGGATTAAGCGTGCAAGAATACGCCCATATTGCTGAGTTGTCTGGCAGAAGCCTTATTGCACCCCATGTGTTTAACTGTAATGCGCCCGATAGTGGCAATATGGAATTGATTTGGCGCTACGGTAACGACGCCCAAAAACAGCAATGGTTAAAGCCGTTATTGGCAGGCGAGATTCGCTCTGTGTTTGGCATGACAGAGCCTGCAGTGGCCAGTAGTGATGCCACCAATATGCAAGCCACGGCGATTGTCGAAGGCGATGAAATTGTGCTCAACGGTCGCAAATGGTGGTCTTCAGGTTTGGGCGATCCAAACGCTAAACTTATTATTTTTATGGCACACACCCCAGATGAGAGTAAAGATCGTCATCATCAGCATACCATGGTACTGGTGCCAATTGATACCCAAGGTGTCAAGATTGAACGCATGCTCAAAGTGTTTAATGATTATGATGCACCGCATGGACATGGCGAAATGCTTTTTGACAACGTGCGTGTGCCGCTTAGCAACGTCATCGGCGGGGCAGGCGAGGGATTTGCGATTGCACAAGGGCGCTTAGGACCGGGTCGGATTCACCACTGTATGCGTTGTATTGGCGCTGCAGAAAAATCGCTAGAGCTTGCCATCGATCGCGGGCTAAGCCGTAGCGCATTTGGTAAACCGCTGCTTGATTTAGGGGGCAACCGTGAACGTATCGCTGACGCCCGTGTCAAAATTGACCAAGCGCGTCTGTTAACCCTGTATGCCGCCTATAAAATGGATAAACTTGGCACCAAAGCAGCGTTAACCGAAATCTCAGCGATTAAAGTGGTCGCCCCAACGGTACTACAAGAAGTCGTCGATATGGCGATTCAGCTGCATGGGGGGATGGGTGTGAGCCAAGATACGCTGTTGCCGATGTTCTTTAATCAAGCCCGTAGCCTACGCCTTGCCGATGGACCTGACGAAGTGCATAAAGGCATGATTGCCAAACTGGAAGTGAAAAAACGCCAACAAGCGACGACCAAATAACTAGCAAATAACTAATAGCTAGTTAACAAAAAAGATAGCTAGCTAACAAAAAAGACGTAATGTCAGGTTACGTCATTTTGCTATTTGACCTAGTTAAAAATACAAGTTAAAAAACAAGATAAAAAACAAGGATGAAATTATGCTTGATACTGCCAACCCAGTACGCAAAGGCGAAGAGATTGACAGCAACGCGGTCACCGAGTATTTAATGAGCCAAGGCATCGCTTTGCAAGGTCAGCCAGAAGTCACCCAATTTTCAGGGGGCGCATCCAACTGGACATACCGCCTAAAATATGCCAACCGTGATTTGATTTTACGCCGCCCACCCAAAGGTACCAAAGCCAAATCCGCCCATGATATGGTGCGTGAGTACAAAGTGCAAAAAGCACTGCAATCACAATACCCACGAGTCCCCAATATGGTCGCCCTGTGTACCGATGACCGCGTGATTGGTTGTGATTTTTATGTCATGGATCGCATCGAAGGCATTATTCCCCGCGCCAATTTGCCCAAAGCGTTGATGTTAAGCGAACAGCAAGTCAGCGAGCTGTGCCGGCAGGTGGTCGACGCGTTGATTGATTTACACAAGGTCGATTACACCCAAAACCCTGATTTGGTGGCACTTGGCAAAGGCGAAGGCTACTGCGAGCGTCAAGTCATGGGCTGGGATAAGCGCTATGAGCAAGCCCGCACGCCTGATGTGCCTGATTTTGCCGATGTGCGCCAGTGGTTAAAAGCCAACACCCCAAAAGATGTCAAAACTAGCGTGATTCATAATGACTGGCGTTTTGACAATGTGATTTTAGACCCAAACAATCCAACCAACATCATTGGTGTGCTCGACTGGGAAATGGCAACGATAGGCGATCCCTTGATGGATTTGGGCTGTGCGTTAGCTTACTGGATTCAAGCCGATGACAATGCGGTGATGAAAGCTACGCGCCGTCAGCCGACCAATCTGCCAGGCATGATGACCCGTGCTGAAGTGGTCGAATATTACCTAAAAAAAACAGGCTTGAAAGTGGACAACTGGCGCTTTTACGAAGTGTTTGGTGTGTTTCGCTTGGCAGCGATTGCGCAGCAGATTTATTACCGTTATTATCATCAGCAGACGGATAATCCGGCGTTCAAAGATTTTGGCGTGATTGTCAACGCCTTGCACGAGCGCTGTGTCGAACTTATCGAAAAAAATAACAATAAATCATAGGGGTTTTCATGAAACTCATCAGCCTTGTCCGTCATGGGCAAGCGTCATTTGGCGCAGACAATTATGACCAACTGTCCCCAAAAGGTGTCGCTCAGACCCAATGGCTTGGTGATAGTTTTCGCCAGTCAGGTCGGCAAGTGCACGCGCTGATGTCAGGTAGCATGGCGCGCCAAAAGGACAGTCTCAAGCATTTTTTGAGCCATTATTATGTCACCCGTGAAGGCATTGAACTGACCGAAATCACTCACCATGTGCAAAACGCTTTAAAAAATCAGGCAAATCCCAGTTTGACCATGCCGCTATTGCTCGGTGAAGATAGCAGTTTTAATGAGTTTAATCATGAGCAAATTCTTTATAAAGCGGGATTGCCATTTGCGGATAAAGCCAGTTTTATGGCGTATTTATCCAGTCAAACACACCCTGAAATTAGCTTTACTGAGATTTTTACCCAAGCCATGAGCCGTTGGCAAAGCGGTCAGTACGACAGCGATTATGATGAAAGTTGGCAACACTTTTTGCAGCGCACTTGGAACGGTTTTGAGCGTTTGATGGCGCAAACTGGCGAGCATGAACATGCGATGGTATTTACCTCAGGTGGCGTGATTGCCAGTATCATGCAGCAAGTGATGAAACTATCAGATGTCCAAGCTTTTGATTTGAACTGGCATATCGCCAACGCCAGTGTTCACCAATTTCGCGTGAGTGACCAAGGTGTTTTTTTACAGACCTTTAATGAGTTTAGCTATTTGTACCAACAAGGTGAGCAGATGGTGACTTGGCGCTAAGGTTTAGCTTACCAGTTTAACGTTTAGAAAAATTTAACAAATAATTAAGGAAAAACAATGCAAACACTACCGGAATTACTGCAGCAAGTTCAAACCACAATGACACCCCCGAACACTGACTTATCCCCTTTTACAGATAACCAAGTGGGCAAGGGTAAAACTATCTTGATTACTGGCGCAAGCTCAGGCCTGGGGGCAGGCATGGCGACCCATTTTGCTCGCATGGGCTATAATCTGGCAATTTGTGCGCGCCGTACCGAACGCCTAGAACAACTCAAAGTCAACCTATTAGCGGATAATCCGACGATTAAAGTCAGTGTAAAAGCACTCGATGTGACTGATTATGCGCAGGTTTTTAAAGTGTTTCATGAATTTGCCCAAGAGTTTGGCAAGCTTGATCGTATCATCATCAATGCAGGGGTCGGTGAGGGTCGCCGTATTGGCAAGGGTAATTTTGAGATTAATCGCAAAACTGCCGAAATCAATTTTATCTCAGGTCTTGCCCAGTGTGAAGCAGCGATGGAAATTTTCCGCGCCCAAAATAGCGGTCATTTGGTGGTTATCTCAAGTATGTCGGCGTTTCGTGGGCTGCCAAAACATATGTCAGTGTATGCGGCAAGTAAATCAGCGATTGCAAAGCTTGCTGAAGGGATTCGCGCCGATATGCTGCTATCTGAGTTACCGATTAAAGTGTCAACGATATATCCAGGGTATATACGCACTGAGATTAACGAAGGTGCTAAACCGTTACCCTTTGAAGTGAGTGAAGAAATCGGCACCAAAGCATTGGCAATCGCGATTGAAGGCGAGCCTGATGAAGCGTGTGTCCCTGAACAACCCTGGACACTGATAAGTGACTGGATGAAAAACGCCCCACTGACATGGGTCAATGGTTTGGCATAAACGCTGTCAGTCATCGTTAATCCTATAGCCATCCTTGTTTATCTTATGTATTTAACGCCTATAGCGATATTTGCAGTAGGCTAAACAAGGGTCGTAATGATAAAATCAGCGACTCCTTGATGAATTTTCTTTATTGTTACGATAACTGAGTGGTACAGGCAAGCAAACGATGAAAAAACTTGAAAACGCGCTACAAAAAATTGATAAATACGGTCAATTTGTGATGAAAAAACTGGTCAATCGACGCTCATTAGCTGAGCTACAAGGTATCGGTCAAGGCAAAACCGTATTGATTACCGGTGCTAGCTCAGGGATTGGCGCGATGATGGCACGCCGATTTGCTTATCTAGGCTATGATTTGGCAATTTGCGCGAGACGAGAAGAGCGATTAAATGCGTTAAAGCAAGACATTGAAAGCAAGTACCCTGTCAAAGTCTCTGTCAAAACTTTGGATGTCACCGATTATAATCAGATTTTTACGGTATTTGATAGCTTTGTGAGTGACTGCAAAACCCGAGGGAAAACGATTGATAAAATTATCGTCAATGCAGGGGTGGGCGATAGCCGCGTCATTGGTCATGGACGCTTTGAGACCAATCGCCATACCGCTGAAGTCAATTTTATCGCAGCGATTGCCCAGTGTGAGGCGGCGATGAAGATTTTTCGCCAGCAAAACAGCGGTCAGTTGGTGGTCATCTCAAGTATGTCAGCGGTGCGCGGTTTGCCCCGTCATCTTACCACCTATGCCGCTGCCAAAGCGGGACTGACAAATTTAGCCGAAGGCATTCGCGCTGATATGATGCAGGAAAAACGTCCGATTACTGTCACCACGATTTACCCTGGGTATATCCGTACTGAGCTTAATATCGGTGCCAAATATTTGCCGTTTGAAAGTACAGAAGAAGAGGGCGTCGAGGCGATTGTCGAAGCGATTGAAGCCAAAGTGAATGAAGCCTTTGTCCCAGCATGGCCTTGGCTGCCGATTGGGATTGGTATGAAAATATTACCGCTCAGGGTGATGACCAAATTTTTATAAGCGCATATCTAAAAATTTTAAACTCTCAGCATCATCAACAGCGCCTTGGCAACTGATGGCTTGTTTCATGCTAAAATCTTGTTTTACGGTTCGTCAAAAGTTTGCCTATGCATCAAGCCATCAAGAACGTGGCAAAAGCCCCCATGATTGCTCGCTATACTTGGTTAGCTATTATGGTCGCTGCTATGATTTGTGCCGACCAATGGAGTAAGGGCTACTTTAACCTTGCTTTTTTTAGTCAACTTAAACCTAATGATAATGAGATAAATAATGAAAGAATATGTGATCGATAATTTGGGCAGCCAATTGCATTATTGGATTCGTGAAGGGGAGAGTAACGAATGGTTAGTTTTCTTACATGGCGCAGGGCTTGACCACCATATGTTTGAAAGCCAATATGCAGTTATTCCAAAGCGCTACAATATTTTAGCTTGGGACGCCAGAGGGCATGGCAAATCGACCATCAAGCCACAAGTCGCCATCAATTACCGTGATATGATTGATGATGTACGTATGATTTGCAAAGCCCAACATATCGACTCAGCGACGTTTATTGGTCAATCAATGGGTGGGTTTTTGGCGCAAGACGTGGCGTATTTTCACCCAGAATTGGTCAAATCACTGATTTTAATCGACTGCGCTAGAAACACCAACAAACTGAGTAAACTAGAAAAAATTGGCTTAAAACTACAGCCTTACATGCTAAAAGCGCAGCCAGAACCGATTTTTTTAGTAAAAAGTGCCCAAATGTGCGGCAAGCATAAACCCACGGTTGATTTTGCTTATCAAAAAATGCGCCAACTGGGTAAAGAGCGACTGGTAGAAACGTTAGTATCGCTTCGT
>ERZ501061.191-NODE-191-length-23523-cov-4.376726_pt1 | contig 23523 bp, 25 predicted proteins | sample MGYA00510854_ERZ501061 | MGnify/ENA primary metagenome ERZ501061 (study PRJEB25958, sample SAMN03398515) | human skin metagenome | study: EMG produced TPA metagenomics assembly of the Human Skin Microbiome Metagenome (human skin metagenome) data set.
AATTTGTTTTAGAGAATTGTACATGCTTATAATATACTCAAAAAAATGATTATTATTTACTGAAAAACCTTTATATAAATGCAAACATTTACATTGAATTGTAAGATTTATATTTTAGAATTTATGATTCCTCCACACCGAGTTGTTCTTGATGAGTTTATACCGACGTGCTGCTACTACCATCGGCGCGTTTGATGAGCTATGACGGACAGTCTGAATGATAGGCGGCCAAAATTTGCAGTATTTCTTCACAATGTGATGGAAAAATACGTTCAGAAACATTCAGTTTCGCTTTCCAAGCACCAGGTTCGTGAAGTATACTCTAGCTCTTGCTCACACTGAACATCAAGTCACTTGTGTCACATCCATGGTTGGATGAGTACTTTTCAATTTCATCGGTCTTAGGATCTCATTATTTTTTCATGTTGTTTCTTCCGCTTATTTATCTTCTCGTTGATTTCAAGTTCGGGCGCATGTGTGTATCTATACCGTGTTTTGCTATATTGACGCCAGTTTGATCCTTTCCTCGGCACTTGCGGTGATGTTTTCGGCGATGTTAAAGGTAATTTACATTTCGGCTCGTATCGTCTCTCTAATTTTTCAGGACTATTTCTGTGTTCAGCGTCCCATAAGTCCACCTGTTCGAAGAATCGTTGTTGGGCTTCATCATTTGGAGTATGGTTTTCCATCTACCCATTCGGCAAACAGTATGGCCATGTCTGTCGTGGTGTATCATTTCATGTCCCAATTAAGAACTACTATTAGTTACTTATGCGTTTCTGGAATTATGGATCCTTCGGTCACTTGGGTATGGCTGCTCATTAAAACGTACGCTCTAGAGTCGACGCTCGCCGCTTACCTGGTGACGATTGTATATGGGCGGCTTTACCTCGGCATGCATACAGTCCTTGGTACGTTTTTGTTTATGATATATTAACAATAGATTGCGCGGTTGGGTGCGCGGTTGGTCTCGTTAGCGCATATCTATCAATCATTTTGGACGATGCTTTGATTGACTATTTGCACATCGGAAGCTTCTGGGGTAGGTATGTTAATGGCTAAACTTTAGTGCCTTTCTCTATCTTCTGTTTTGGGTATATTTCTCTGATTCTGCACCCGATTCCTATTCAGCCTTGTCCTTGTTATGACGATGTGGTTTGTTTTGTGGGTGCATTTACCGGCGTTGCCATGGGGAACTGGCGCACGAATAATTTTTACTACATTGACATGAACCGGCTTGATAAGGTCTTTACTGCCATCAGTAATGTGGTTGAACCAGCTTTGAAATATAAGTTAAAAGTCGCCTGGGAACTCACTGTCATGCGTCATGTTTCTGCAAAAGTGTTTGCCTCCTTGTTGTTTGCTTGGGTTCCTTTAGTGCTATGGAAAATCCTGGCTACACCAATGATTAAAGACTCGGTGCCTGCGATTTATTTCAAACTAAAACACCTCTTTGTTTGTCCTCGGAAGGGCCCTGATGCCGAAGCCACCGCACTGAGCTCACAAATTTCAACAAAGGCTTTGGAGAAAGACTTCTCTCAACTTCGTCAGCGTAAGTCCACTGGCACAGTCTCAAACGAGTTTGCACAAACGACGCCAAGAATGTCGCCGAAGGCCACAAACCACCTGGAAGAACAATTTTGTCGAGGTCCGTTGCTTTAGGCTAACGACAGACTTCCCTCGTCTACTGATATATACAGGGATTGGGTTTATCGGAGCGAGTTTCTCGCATTATTTGGTCGACTATTTTCGTGTCAGGGTTGAATTGTTCTAGATACCATGCATACAACGTGCCTATTTAATCGGTAGAAGGGCTGCAGCGACATTTCTTCCTTCTTCAACAAGCAAATTGAAGGTCGAGCAAGCTTGACGCTAAATGTGAGTCATAGCCACGTACCGTATTTTGTACGTCAAGTTGGATGCCCATTGAGTGAAGTCGTGCCCTGATTTTGGAGGGAACTGGTAAAACGATATTCCCTGTGCCAAAAATTAAAATTTCTAGATATCAGCACATCGTAAAGAGTATACGAACCGGGCTTGGGCGATGTTATATCAAATATTGTCCAGACATCGTCCGTCCAGTCTTCCCACCCCTTCCCATTAGGCATGGCGGTCATGGGATCGACGGTGGGTGGCGTCCAAATAAATGGATGACCATGAAGGAAGACGCATGTTGATGGGACAACATCACCATTCACTAAGTGTATCTCGTTGGGAGAAACTTTTAGAATACGAATTGGAACGGACTCATCCTCAACTATATTTACCAACGGTGAGCTTGCATCCGGATCCCTGGTGTGAGCTTCAGCATCACGTACGAGTATGATCGCGGCACTTTGTTAAAAATGACTCCCGACGTGGTTAAAGTTCGAGAATATGACACATAGACTGTGGGAAAGTGGTGGCGACGAAGTACACTCGCGGGTGCTCGTATCGCTAAACTGTTAAATCGTCGAAACATGTAGGTAACCAGCGTTGGTAGATACGCAAAATCGAAATGTGTCAAATTTCTTCTCCACACCACGATGAGCATAACAAGTACCATTACTGGCGCAGGAACGAAAGGACGACCGATCGTCTTCTTCGACATCTCAATAGGAGACACCCCGGTGGGACGCATCAAGTTTGAGTTGTACAACGATGTGGTTCCCAAGTACGTGCCTGAAGTGTATCCTCACAATAGAACAGCGGAAAATTTCAGACAGCTGTGCACGGGCGAATGTCGGTGCGTAAGGAAATGACTGACCTCAGCGTGAACCACCTACCAATGGGATACAAAGGTTCTGTGTTTCATCGTGTCATTAAAGACTTTATGTGCCAAGGCGGAGACTTTAAAAATGGAGATGGAACCGGCAGTTTCAGCATATATGGAAATATGTTCGAGGACGAAAATTTCGTGCTCAAGCATGACGAGCCAGGCTTACTTAGTATGGTAAGTCCCATGGTATACTCACCGCAGGCGAACGCAGGACCGAACAGCAACGGCTGTCAGGTATGTAATGACTACTTACACAGTTTTTTATCACTACTCAACCTGCTGGATTCCTAGATGGAAAGCACGTCGTATTTGGCCGGGTTGTTGAAGGAATGCTCATAGTGCGCAAAATTGAAAATGTGCCTTGCGGAGCAAACAACAAACCACGCATGGACGTGTGCATTACAGGTAAGTTAGCTATACTCACATAGAATGTGGCGAAATGTAATGTATTACGATGCAAGTGAAGCTACGGAACCAAGTTTGGTCATAACTTCGTCCCATTCGCCTTCTGGGGTCGAAAGGAATGTAATGGCTCCACCAGCACCCACAAGCACACTATTATTTTGGACAGTGACTGTACGAATGACCACAGATAGGTTGGAAGCTCCGTCTACACCCATGAATCCCAAAGCACCCGAATAGACGCCTCGTCGACGGGTCGTGCCTTCTGGTGCACCTTTAGAACGCTCTAGCGTCTCCAGCAACTCGACACTCCGGCGTTTAGGAGCACCTGTCATACTGCCTGGTGGGAAGCATCGTTTCGCTGCTTCAACACACCCAATCCGAGGACGTAGCTTGCCTACAACGGACGTTACAAGCTGGTGTACAGTTTCATAAGTCTCCAAAGCGATCAGTCGTGGCACATTCACGGAACTAGAATGGCACACCGACTGCAAATCTGCACGAATCAAATCGGCAATCATCAAGTTTTCCGCGCGTTCCTTTGGATCCATATGCAATGCTTGTTTCCGTCGCTCATCTTCCGCCCTGACATGCGCATGCATTGCTGCGTCTTGTTTAGCCTGTTCGAGCCAGTCTTGTTCACCTGGACCCCACCCGGGTCGAACTTTGGTTCCCTTTATAGGACGCATTTCCACTTCTCCTGTGTCAGTGACAGTGAGAAACCTTTCAGGACTTGTAGAAAGCACAGCTTGAGGAGTACCATCCAACGAAATCAGCTCCATATACGCAGAGAATGGTGCAGGATTCTTTCGACGTAGTGCACAGTATAGAGCAAAATAAGAACCATAATCATGTAGCGAAGGCAAAGTTCCTTCAAATTGGGTTGTGAGGCACAACTCATAACTTTCTCCAACAGCAATAAGTTCCCGTGCTCGTTCAATTCTTGCCATATAGGTGCTTGCCTCATCGACGGCATGCAAAGACAAGGTAGGAAGCAAGATGCTCTCGCTTTCTGAGCTGACGGCATCCAGAGCCTTTTGTGCCTTAACAAACCAATTATCAGCATCACCCTGCGTCATACCGAAATGGGCACCCAAAGCCTCAAGAGATGCGAGTGGTCCGGTTGTAGTTCCTCCCTCATCAACCAGTGCGTAGGCCGTCCAAGTATTGGTCTTGTGATCTAAACAAAGGGCATGGTTACAGAATGCCCACTGAGCAGCAGGAAGCTTTGTTCGGTCCATTGGGGTATTCATGTAAGGTTCATAACGTTCCGCTGACATGGGCGCTAAATTTAATGACTCGTCCTTAAGCTCGTAGCCCCAGTATCCAACAAAACCCGTTCGGAATTGCGTATTGACGTTCTGCGATATTTGCCATAGTTGAGCTTGTAGCGTGCGCTGAGCCACTTCCATCCAGTCCCACAGGGTAGAGTATGGAGCCATGTCGACTGTACGTGCGGACGACTCTGATGGGAAATGAAGACGAAGAACTCCAGCCATGTCGTAGGAAAGTATGAAAGCTGCTCGGCTTTGAGCTGATACGTTGCTTTGTGGATCGCGAGAATTCGCACTGTCGAGCCACACGCTTCCAACTTGCTTCTGACGAAAGAGCTGTCTAAATAACAAAGGAGCATGGTGCTTGAGTTTTTCGTCCAATGAGGAACAGCTGTTTAGCGTTTTCTGATACACTCGCCAACGTGGTGACGGTGCTTGAACATCGGTGCCCAGAGCCATGCACACATTCCCCAGGGCCAAAATATCTGGTGTCAAGCTTGTCGACTCTAATCGCCACAATTTGACTCGTAAAGCGTCTTTCTTCTCCCAAAAACGGGCAACATTGTGTAAAAAGTTTTGCATGATGACGTTGCCTTTACTCGTTTCAATGCTTTCCGGATGGAACTGTACACCAAATAACGGGCGCTCTTTATGTTCAATAGCCTGAACCAAAGTGCCATGACCGGGCTCCAACGGTGACCGGGCTACAACACGGATTTTCGAAGGAATGGTTCTCTCGTCCACGCAAAGACTGTTGTAGCAAATTACTTCAGTACCATCAGGAACTCCTTCCATAAGGCTCCGTGATCCATCAGAAGTGTTGACTCCTTTGTCCACAAACAATTTTCTCTTGCGTCCATGGAACGGCTCAGACAATTGTTGTATTCTCGCGCCCGCTGTGGTGGCGATCCCTTGATGGCCGAGACACACGCCCAAGATGGGCAAGTCGACGAGCTCTGGTGCTTGAAGAAGCGACGCTGACGGACCGAAATCTTCTGCATTATCTGATGTCCCGGGACCAGGCGATAGTATCAAAGCATCTACGTGTGGAAGGTGTTTTTGAAAATTTTCAGGCGCCAAAGCAGGGGATGACTGAGGAATCACCACGACACGGCTCGCAAGCAATTCAGGACTTGGCAGCGGATCAAAGCAGGATGCAATAAGCGAGATGAGATTGCGCGTGTAGGAATCATAGTGGTCTACTATCACAATCCGAGGCAGACCTTCTGATGCATCCATAGTTCCTGGACAGGATGAAAGAAAGATTTTTGGATTTGCTTTGTCATATTTTTTTCACCACACTTGCGCGTCGGCAATTGCCGTTGTTTGGGGACAAGCGTTTGTTGTGCACGCGCATTTGCGAGTCAGGATGGTCTCGAATGCAGCCAGGTGTCATGTTTATGAAGCGTGATGCAAAGATGGCGTTCTATATTTGATGGGTATCATATATACTGAAAATTGACCCTTAACAGGGTGTTATTTGACATCATCGCATACGGGCGCGCTGGTATATTGACTTCGAGAGTCACTATTTCTACCATGCTTTATAGCCCGCTTTGAAACCATTTAGAAAACACTGTATGTAAGTAAATGCATATACATACACCAATAGCCCCAACGTCGTCCGAACCACTTCCCCAGCAATGGAATCAGCACAAGTTGAAAAGCCATCTGAAGTTGTCGGACGCCTTCATCCCACTCCTCAAGTGCGCGCTTGTACTCTTCCTCCTTTTCTCTCTGTGAAGATGTTAAGCTGACATCGGAGTGACTCCTTGTGTCGGGCTTGGCCCAAGGAGCGGAAAATAGTTGTTGTTCATTGTCATCCAAGTACCTGGGAGGCGCGTATAAAGAAGCATCTGCCTTTGTGGAAGAGTCATGCGGCTCACGCCGACTCAAGACACTCCCTGCATATGCAGCCAACAGTTGTTCATCCAAGCCCTTCTCCATGGCCACGAGTACACTCGTGTCAGAAGTAGGGACGGAGTAACTTGCATAGAGCAGACAGCTCCATAAGCACGGCCACGTGGACCTAGCTAGTTGGGCGAAATCAGGCTAAATCGTGTTTGGGATCATTTACAAAATAGTACCAACTATACTATTGCAATAGACACTACGCGGCATCTAATCTGTCAAAGCAGCAGATAATACTTGGGGAATAGGCATAATTACTTAGAAGCTCCTGATCCGGCGCTAGACCCAGAGAAGTAGTTCTGCACACTTGAAATGGTGTCGCTTGCCGTCTTACGAGCAGCTTCCACGTACGAGTCATTTGGTCCAACCTTAGAAGTGCCTTCGGCAGCCTTCGTAGCTCCATCAGAGGCCTTATCGCCTGCGCCGTGAAGTGCATTGCTGACGGAGTTCATGGCATCACTTGCGTACTTTTGTGCCTGCTCCGAGATCTGAGCGAAGGTGCTCTGACCTGACTCAGCGCCCTCAGCGCCCCTGTTGGCGAGTTGGTCTGACTGTTCCTTCACGTAATCGGTGGCTTTGTTGAGCTGCTCCTGGCCCTGCTCAAGAAGCGATTTGCCTTGCTCTTTCGCTTCAGGTAGCTTTTGTTCAGCCTTGTCGAGAAGGTCCTTTCCCTCAGCCTTTGCCGACTGGCTGTTGCTTTGGAACTCATTAGCAGCATTCTGCATTTTGTTCGACATTTCATCGCCGAACTGCTGAGCCTGGGCACCGAAGTTGTTTGATTGAGAAGACATTTTTGCTAGAGTAATGCAGGCAGTAGATGGGGTAAGCGGGGAGACATTGGGGGCCTAATATATAGTTGACCCTGTCCAAGTACACGTGGTAATTGCGGGACGACACAGCAATTGACCCTCTTCTTGACCAATCGTAAGTGCAAAAGATTGCTGCGCATGGACCAAGAGATTTTCTCCGAAACGACATCGTTTTATTTATGCCGCAACTACGGCTGGGCTCCGTAGCACCGGATTTTGAAGCGCAAACTACGCATGGGCGTATCTGTTTTCATGAATGGTCACGCAATGCGTGGGCTGTATTGTTTTCCCATCCAGACGACTTTACGCCGGTATGCACGACTGAGCTAGCCGAAGTGGCGCGACGCTCTGCTGAGTTTGAGAAACGTGGTGTTAAAGTCATCGGTCTATCTGCAAACGACATTACCTCTCATGCGCGATGGGTAAAGGACATACGCGCATTAGCAAAGACTGAGGTTACATTCCCGATCATTGGCGACCCGGAGCGGAAAATTGCCACTCAGTACGATATGTTGGATGCTCTAGATCCAAGCAATGTTGATGCTAATGGATTACCATTGACCGTGCGTGATGTGTTCGTCATTGATCCAAACCACATTATCCGGCTGAAAATCTCGTATCCTGCGTCAACAGGCCGTGATTTTGACGAGATATTGCGCGTGATTGATTCTCTTCAGTTAGGCGACCAGCACCGCATCACTACGCCGGCCAATTGGCGCCCCGGCGACAGAGTTATCATTCACCCCAGTGTCCACGACGAAGAGGCTAAAGCTAGGTTCCCAGACTATGAAACAGTCTTTCCGTATTTGCGTTTGGCAAAGGATCCTACTTCAGAAGGGTGCTAGAATTTACATGGCGGGTGTAGATAGTTGTTGTTTCGTTGCCCGTAGTGACGGAGGAATGGTCGACATGGAATGGTTTGCACCCAAAGCCTTACTTATAAGCAAGATACCGTACACGTACCTTTTGAATTCCGTCGCGTAGAAAGGATGGCAGAAGCCGAAGCATCGGCGCCCACGAGGCGTACCAGGGCATTGCGATTTGACGGCTTTCCTGGTTCGCAAGTGCGTCAATGATAGCATCAGCCACGCTGTGCGCGCTCACAGCAGGTGCGATAAACCTGGCGAATCGGTTGTATTTGATGCCAGCAAACATGCTAGTTTCTAGCAGATGTCCGGACGTGACCAATGTAGTGCGCACGAATGGCGCGTTGTAGATACTGTCCAGTTCGTAACGGAGTGATTCGTGCAAACCGACCAAGGCATGCTTCGAGGCCACGTAGTCGGCTGGCAGTTAGTCCAGGAAAAAAGGTTGCCAACGTACTCATTTGTGCTACTCCTGCATGGCCCATCACAGATGAAATAGTGACAATATGACCGCGATTTGCATTTACCATACCGGGAAGAAACTCTTTTAAAAGCCAAAAAGGCGCCATAGCATTCGTTTCCAGCGTTCTGTCGTCAGAGCATTAATGTCACGTACTGAGCAATGGACGCTGAAGACAGCTCCAACAATGGGTGGCCATGGACTACGCCCGCATTGTTAATGAGGATTGTTGGCGCGCCAAGTCTGTTCATAACGTGTCTCCCAATTGATTCAACATTTAAGGGCTTCGATATGTCGCAATTAAAAGCAGTGATACGTGGATGCTTGAAGCTCGCACGAACAATGTCAATCGACACCACGTTTGCACCGCGATCTGCCAGTTTTCGTGCAAGAATCGCTCCCAGGCCACGAGATCCACCCGTTATGATGACCGTCTCGTTTTTCCATCGATCACCGTCAATGTAAGGGAGCGTGCGCTCAAACAGCGTATCACGAAGCCAGGCTGAGAGCTGCCCATGGTCAGAAGGCAATGGTTTGCTGTTCGTCCACCTTCGATCAAGCCAGGACAAACACTGAAAAAGGAGAGCAACAAGAAAGGCCAAAAAAATGACTTCGAGCGGCCACTTCAATGACGAGAGTTTCACTTGGAACTTCTCGCTCTGAGTTACCATTTCAGGTTTTACTGCCATAATGTAGAGCATGCTCATACTAAGATATGTAATAGGATCAAGTGATGAATTCACAAACTTGTTTGCAATGGCGTCCATGTTGCATTTATCGAGCCATTCATTCGGTGCATTCTGCGTAAGTTCGTTGGCACACACATACCTCTATGACATATCGTTCATTTTGCTCCTCACTTGACTTGCTCATCTGAACAAGACGTTTTCGTGCAGCTTGTACCGATTCGAGAGGTGGATCCAAATCGATTTGGATGGTTGAGAGAGCGTCGTGCTTTTCTGGGCCTTCATCTTGTTCCTCTGATGCATAACGAATCACAATGTGTGTTGCACAAATGGACTCCATGTGACACCATGCTGGCATTTTCGGTAACTTTGCATGATGCATAGTCAAATGCATCATTGAATCTATGTGGTCTGTATTCATATGTGTACAGATTCGCTCTGACACAAGTGCCACAGGATCCCTGTCACTCATTCTGTCGTTGTGGTGGTTCACTATAGATACGCATGAAATCAATGCACTCCACACACGAAAGTGATTCACGTTGAGACTCTCTTGGCTTATAAAACAAGACTATATGGATCAAATTGCACTGAATATCTACTGGAATGAGGAGGCAATGTTACTATGCATGAAAATTAAAATGGGCTTGATCATGACAGTGGAATAAACTTAGGAACTGATCAGAGTGACGCTTTTACTTCTTCTCACCTGGAGGAACGTCAGCGTTCTCATCAATCTTGTACTTCTCGTTGATAAATGCATTATCGACGCTGGACTGATACCCCGCGCTGTAGTCGGCCAGCATTTGCGAGCGACCAATACCGTAGTTATCATTTGGATACCAAAGAATCATCTGGTCCTTCAAGCGCGCAGGATTGAAAAAGGCATTCATGGTTTCAATTTCACGCATCTGCTGCTTCTCTTCTTCCAGCCCAGGGTCTTCCATTTGGAGCGCAAGTGCCTTGGACTCTGGACCGAGAGGACGAGGTCCTTGTGGAATCAGTTGTTTCTCTTGTTCGGCGTTAGCATAGTATTCGTCCTTTTCAGGCAAAACCAGTGCTCCAGCACCATCGTTGAGGGGATTGGACGACAGCTCGTTCGTCTTGGAAGCGAGAAGCTCGGGAATCATTTGCATTTCCCTCTCGTACCACACATACATGTAAATGTGATACGCAGCCACGAGCAAGCCCAGTACAATCGTCAAGACACCCATCGCAGCGAACCAGGCATTGTCGCCTGTTTTGAAAAAATACATGAGGGCCACAACGAATATGGAAACGTATGCGCTGATAAAAGTGAAGTGAATAGCCTTCACGAAAAATTGACCAGCCGTCTCCTTAATAGGTTTGCAGTCAAACACATACAAGTACGAATAGCGGTAAGCCAAATATAACAAGAAGAATGCCACACATGCAAATCCATTTGTCACTGGTTGAAGCACCATGTATCCAAACGCTATTACTGTCATAAAAAGTGTTGATGGATACAGAGTACCCCAAGGAGGTGAATTAAAGTCATTTCGCAAGTGCCATAGTTTCCGTGGTGTTGAGCCGAGGAACCTGATTTTAACGTAATAAAGAAGTAATGGAATTAGCTGCGAGAAAATTCCAGCCGAAGCACTCAGACCAATAAGGGCCATATACGAAAGATAGAAAGAAGACGCGCGTGGAATTGCACTGGAAATATCCTGAACAAACTTTTTTGGTTCTTTCACATCATCCCAGAACGCATCCAAGTTTTGCTGAATGCCTGCGAGAACAGTCAAAATGATGAAATTCTGAACGATCATGAAAATGAAGAAACGGGTCATCAGACTCAGCTCAATTAGGTTTCTAGTTGGAACTCCACTCATTCGTGCGTGGAAACGAAGCCATGGAGGTAGAAGACTGTTGAGGATTGCAAGAGCTGTCGTTGGTAATACTCCCTTGATTATACCAAGAGGAACTGATGGAATTTGTTTGATCCAGCCCAAGAAGCCAATCTTCTCTGACATGTAATCGACGTTCGAAAACAAAGACACAAGAGCCACTGGAATAGCCCAGAAAATCACAGTCAGCCAAGTAACACCCCAGCAAGCACAAGTTCGTAGCTTGCGTTCATAAGGATTGAAGCTCATGTTCTCCCACACAATATCATCCGGATGCACCTCCACATAACTCTTGTCCATTTGGCTTTTGTTCTCAACAGGACGGAAACTTGCGCCAGTATAGGCACCTTGCATCGTGTTGCAAAGGACAAAAGCACTGCTTTCGGGAGGGTAAGTCTCATAGTCGTTAATAACATTCTGACGTATGTCTTCAATTTCCCGATTCATCCGAGGCAGTTCTTCACGGCTGTAGTTGATAGTATCGACCTTTTCGCCGATACAAGGAATCTTCCCAAGACGGTGCTTAGGACGCTTTTTTTCTGGCACATAACGGTCTGCCACATCTAGTGAGGGCTCGCTGCCTTCGGGCAGTGCTACCGCTTCAACTTTACCTTTTTTGACTTTCTTGGCTGCAGTGGCTATAAGCTTCGACACAGCACCCTCCAGCTTGTTGGCCAACTTGTCTCGATTTTCCACGAGCTTTGGTAACTCCTTCAGGTTACGGTTGATCCAGACCCTCTTGATACCACCTGGCAAATTCTCATAGAGCTGCTTTATTTTAGTCTCACTGAGATATTGATTGGGTACACTAGTGACGAGGAATGTCTTGGCCTGATTCGTGTTTCGATGATCCGGTGAAGTTAGGAATTCCTTCCGTAGCTTGATGAAATGGGTCATGACATCGTGAATATTGAAAATAAACCAAGCCATAAAGATGTAATGAAGAATAAGAACGCCAGCACTCCGCTTCTGCTGCTGATTATTCTCATTAATCACGTTGCCGAACGTGAACATGTTGAAGCCTTTACCCCTACCAACCGGGTCGGAACCTGAGTTGACTGGCAAATCGGCCGCGTAAAGAGGCATGAGCACGATCCAAGACAAAATCCATATGGGTACGAAAATGCGCAGCATAAGCACGATGAACCATATAAATGAGTACGCGTCCAGCCCATTGATCCTCAGAATTTCGTGGTCAGGCACACTCAGGAACGAGGGGATCCAATTAAATGTGCCTTTAGGTAACGGCTGTGTATTCCTACTCGCAGGAAGAGCACGGTACGTCTTAGGTTGATAAATGGCCGGATACCGTGGGCGAAGGTAAAGGAATACTACCATGAAAATGCCTGCTACAATCAAGGCATACACGATGGCCGAAATGATAGAAGATGTCGAGGAGTCTCTCATTTCATCATCTTCGGCAGCTAACACTGGCAAAGACAAGCATGATAAGATCAAAATCAGCGCGTTGCGCTGTTTGATCATGGTGGATTAAAGTAAGTAATGCGTCTACCGAGTCGCTTGGGTGACGACTGTGACGAGACAATTCATTCTCCGCGACCTTCCTGGGCAAAAGTGTTGGGCCGTTGGAACTCGATCAACTTCGGATGAGTGTAGAAAGTAATAACCCCGCCAGGAATGTCTAACTGGTCATGTGATTGGACAATTTTTTTAGATGCATTTAGAAGTCTTTTGATAGATCACTATTGTCAAATCAGAGGGCATGAAAGGCTGCAAGCTCGCAAATGTGGACTTCAAGTGCCTGACTGATGACACAGCGACACCTCATATGCTTCGCTTTTTGTAACAGGGGGTTGTAGTTCAACCTATGGTTATGCCTGAAGTTGCAGTCACTGTTGAGTTTGGGTATGTACTCAGAGTATGTACCGGCTGACCTGTAGGGGTGGCACGGAGCTTTTGCTAGCACCGCCACATGCCAAGATACACCGGATCACGCTGCCAGTGGCACAGTCGTCTCCGCCAACGGTCCGCACGCTTGTGGAATACATTCGCACACACCTCATAAATGAACGCGAGGAACTATTTGTAGAGGAAGGAAGCGTCCGCCCTGGCATTCTCGTCTTGATCAACGATAGCGATTGGGAATTGGAGGGCGAAATGAACTATGAACTACAGTCGGGAGACCGGATTGTCTTTATCAGCACACTGCACGGTGGTTAGCTATGGCGTAGGTATTTATGTCTGTTGAGTGCGAGAGCGATCCTTTGCCTGCCTCACTGCCTGTTGGACCGCTTTGTTATGCAAATCGTGTGCGGTATCTTCATTAAGCTCTGCGACTGTAATCACACGGTGCTCTTCGTTAGGCCCATGACCCTTTTCCACAATGTAGGGGCCTGGAGACTCTTCGAAATGCTCAGACTCTGAGAGATTCAGCAGCTCAGGACCTTCGTAGTCACTGAAAACCAGCGACGACGCCATGGAGTGAGGTGTTTGCGGCTTGTCAGTATTTCTCTGAGAAGTTGCGTCATGTTGTGAGTCATGCGCACGCGACTGCCCATACGTCTTCACAGAGACCTTATCATGGGACTTGCCGGACTGCACAACACCGTACTTCTGGGATGGTGGGAAAGTCGGTGTCCGACTGCCCATGGTGCCGAAGCTATTACGTAGTGGCGCCTGTCTCGACCCACCGTGCTTGCGACGGCGCTCAATGATGCCGCGGATCAGTGGTTGCCATTGATCTTGCTTTGCGCCAGATGGGCGCGTCCGCACAACTTTGATTTTGTTGTGCACATCGACAAAGACGTCTGTCTCGTCGACGATTTCCTCACCGATCATCTCTTCGATGATGTCTTCGAGAGTAACGACACCCATGGCACCCGATGGCTCACCAGGGTTTCTGGACACGAGGATCATATGCGAGCGGCCAACCTGCATGTAATTGATGGCATCCAGCAGGTTGAGGTCTGGCGAAGTCTCTGGCAAGGGAGTGAGATGGAATCGCGAGATGGGCCAAGCATCTTCCGGGTCATACTGAATGAGTTGTTTGACAAGCAACATGCCGAGAATTGCATCTGGACGATCATTTTCATGAATGGGAACACGCGAATAGCCTGACTCAACCAGCTTATTGACGCCTTCCTCATCCAAAACATGGTCGACCGGCAGTGTGTAGACGTCCTCGATGGGCGTCATGACATCTGCGACAGTCTTGTCGTTCAGATCCAACACGGCACGAATAATCGTCACCTCATCATCGTTGAGATTCTCAGTGCCTATCTGTTGGTGAAGAGAGACAAAGGTTTTTAGTTCAGCTTTCCGATACGTTGTGCCATGCTCTTCGCCCAAGCAGTAGTCGAGCAGCTTTGCGGTCGGCCATGCGACGGGCGCAAGAACAATCATCGCAAAGTGCACGAGCGGTGCACATACAGCGCCAATAGTGAGTCCGTACCGTGCACAGATGGACTGCGGTACAATTTCGCCGAAAATCACGATCAGGATCGTCGATATGATGACTGCTGTAAGGCCTGAGCCGAATTCTGACAGAAAAATCGGCAGCGTTTCATTTACAATCACGTTGCCCAGAAGCAGGACGACAAGCACCCAGTGTCTTCCGCGTTCCAACAGGCGCATGACCTTGGTCGCATCTCGCTGCTCTTGCTCAGTCCCCGATGTCATAAGCACCTGAAGATTGACCATGTCCAGTCCCATCAAGCCGAGCGTGAGTCCAGCAAAAACACCGCCAAGCAAAACGAGCCCAGCAATCATGATAATATCAAAGGTCCTTGTGAGCGGATCGACCCTCTCGATGGGCAACTCGCTGTGCTTGCCTGACGAGGCGAAGCCCGGCGTCGACAAGTCGTGCTGAGGAGAAATCGCCCACATCATGGCAGGTGACGCACGCACGGTCGAAATGACCGCATGGAATACGTAGGCCATCAAAGCCATGACGAGTTTCGTTGCTGGCTTTGGCGCCAGTCCACCCCGGTCTCCTACCATGGATTGGGAACTTGCCCCACGAGGCATTCGAGATGAGGCTGCGTAGCGTATTGCATTATCGCACTCTAAGCTGGCTTAAGTGAGATAGGCAGAGTCGGTCTGTGATTCGGCCGAGAGTTTAAAGAGCCATGCTTTTCTTCGTGCACGCACGTAAAAATGTAACAGCGTTCTTTCATCTCGTCCGAAGATGGTGTGTACGACAGCAGAGGAAGCGCCCTTTGAGTGCTAACGTGAGCAGACAACGGTCCAGAGGATCAAGGAAATTGAAGATGAGATGGCCCGTACGCAGAAGAATAAAGCCACTGCGTACCATTTGGGCCAGTTGCGTGCCAAGCTGGCCAAGCTGAAGCGTGAGCTCATCGCGCCGAGCAGCGGCGGTGGCGGTGGTGGTGGCATGGGTTTCGATGTCGCACGTACCGGTATTGCGAGTGTGGGCTTTGTAGGATTCCCATCCGTCGGAAAATCGACCCTCATGTCGGGTCTGACGGGCACGACATCTGAGGCTGCAGCTTATGAGTTCACGACGCTTACTACCGTCCCAGGCACTATGACAGTGCGAGGCGCGAGGATCCAGATCCTCGACTTGCCAGGTATTATTGAGGGTGCGAAAGATGGAAAGGGTCGTGGTCGTCAGGTCATTGCTGTGGCACGAACATGCAACCTCATTTTTATCGTCCTGGATGTCGGCAAGCCCCTGCGTGACAAGCAGATTCTCGAGTCAGAACTGGAAGGATTCGGCATCCGACTCAACAAAAAGCCACCAAATGTGATTGTGAAGAAGAAGGACAAGGGTGGTCTTGCGATCACGAACACGGTCCCGCTCACGAAGCTCGATCATGATGAAATCCGTGCGGTCATGTCTGAGTATCGCATTGCGAATGCCGACGTGGCGTTCCGTGAAGATGTATCAGTAGAAGAGCTCATTGACGTCATTGAGGGCAACCGAATCTACATTCCGTGCATTTACGTACTGAACAAGATTGACTCCATCTCCATTGAGGAACTCGACTTGCTGTACAAGATCCCCAACTCGGTCCCTATTTCCTCGCGCATGTGGCTCAATGTCGATGAGCTTGTCGACAGGATGTGGGATGAGCTGAATCTCGTACGTGTATACACGAAGCCGCGCAAGTCGCCTCCGGACTATACATCGCCAGTTGTCTTGCGCCGAGGAAGATGCACTGTCGAAGACTTTTGCAATGCCATTCACCGTGAAATCTTTAGGCAGTTCAAGTGTGCTGTTGTTTGGGGTACCTCTGCGAAGCACCCGCGTGGTCAGCGCGTCGGTGGCGACCATGTGTTGGAAGATGAGGACTGTGTGACGATTTTCAAGCGCTAAAAGGGCGCTCGAACGGTCGGTCAGCCAGCGTGCCAGCTAGCCAGCCGGCCCTGAAAAATGTGTGAGCCTACTTACTGTTGAAAGAATTTGCATCGTGGGCAAAATGTATTTATTTATTTTTTTGTGTTTTCAACTTCCTCTTTTGATCTTCTCTCTACGTGCGGGGAATAGAGGCGCGAATCGTCTTCTTCATACATATTTCCTTATATACAAAATAGACCTACGAGCATCATTACCATGCTGTAGCACTGGAACGTTGCACACCTTCCCATCGTGGAATTGTACGTCCGATATCACTAGTGCCGTCTAAACGCGCTTCTCTTACCGCGCGTGACTTGTCGGAGCGGACGCCCAGTGCAGGTGCGCCGCGATTTAATCCTTCGAGCAGCACACAAGCCTTGCACAGCTCATTCGAAGAAATGTAGCCACATCGTGTGCAGGTTCGCTGAACTGCACGCTTAACCTGGCCTGCGACATGCAAGTTCTCGCCGCTGTGGATGATGTCGATGATGCTGGAGGGCCGAATGCTCTCGAGGTCCTTGAGGAATGCACGTGCGTACCCACGGTATGCGTTCGGCGAGTAAATGCATTCAGTGCTAAAGTAGTCCAGCTGCTTGAAGTAGGCATACATGACGATCTCTTTTTCGTACGCGTACTTGAACGGCTTGCTACGTCGAATCCCACTTCCACCGAACCCACTTCGTCCCGCACCACATCCTTCGGTCTCGTCGTCATCGTCATCACCATCTACACCGTCGGGGCCCTTGGTAACAATGTCTGTACATCGTTCGAGCCGAGCAATATCACCACGCAGCACATTCATCAGAACCGTCTCTGCCATATCGTCTGCATTGTGCCCCGTTACAATGTGGTCGACGCCCAGGGACGCCGCTCCACGGTCCAGTGCCTGTCGTCGGAACACACCACAGAATGTGCAGTTGTTCTTGCGTCCAATCGATGCGACAATGTCGTCCATCGACCACCCATACAGCTCCTTGTATCCTAGCACTTTGAGTGGGATGCCATACTGCTCTTGATTCCGCTTCACTGTCTCAAGACTGTCATCACGATACCCCGTGATTCCCTCATCAATGCTGAGCAGGAACAAGTTCAGCCCATAGTCGTACCGCTCATTCAGTGTCTTCATCACATAGGCCAGGACGGTCGAGTCTTTTCCTCCACTGGCTCCTATTGCCACACGATCCCCACGGCGGAACAGTTGGGCTTCCACAATGGTCTGGTGCACCTCCGTCTCGAATACATGAAAGAAACAGGCGCGACACACAAGATCCCCTGTCTTGGGCCGCCGTAGCACTGCACGTTCCGTGCCACACAACTCACACTCGCGTGGCATGCACAGCAATTGGCGTGAGTTGAAAACTTGGAAAAAAAAAAGTTTTCGAGCGCTGGAGTCCTTGTGCCTGCCACATTTCCACCTGTGACGTGACGTTCTGTGTGGAGAAGTGCGGTCATCCATCGACTTGCCAACGCGCGTATCGTCATACCTAAATCACCTAAATCACCGAGTCTCCAGCTCGAACGACGACGACCCAGCCTTATTGGCGAGACCAAATTTCGCTAGATCACACTGATTTCTGATTATCAAGCTGGAAAGGTGCCATACATATGCGTTCCATGCGGCTTTATCGTTTGTCTGCCTTCTCCCAGCTATCCAGACGCCCTTTCCACATATCGAGCTCGGTCGGGTCCTCCAAAGCGTCGCAAGCTACTCACGCTCATCAAGTTCATGAGCTCCCCGATTATGGACTACCCGCACCGTTTTGGGAGCGCGCATTGCTAGGTGTTGGGAGCTCACTTGGCTTGCTTGTGAGCCCGCGGCGTGGCGATCTATTGACTGTGCTCACACAAGTGTCGTCCTATCCACGCATCGACCATCTTGTCCAGCAGATGCACTCGACGCACGAAGGTCGGCGTCTTTTGGTGGAAAGGCCGTCGCTCAACTCGCACACTGTGAATACAGACGCTCTAGCACAGCTTCCCGAGCACACATTTGGACGCGTATGGCTCGAGTGGCTCCGTGCGAATCTCGTGCGGCCTGATGGTCGCTGTGAGGCCCGATACATGCCAACATTCGAGACGCGCTATGTCATACAGAGGTATCGAGAGACACACGACTTTTATCATGTGCTGTTAGGTATGCCTACGTCGACGCTTGGCGAGACGGTCGTGAAGTATTTCGAGGCCTCGCACATGCATTTACCAGTGGCCGCTCTGTCGGCTGTGGGCGGGAGTGCACGTATCATCAATGATGATCGCCGTGCTCTCATGTCACGGAGCGAGACGCCGCTCGAGACGCCACAGCTTGTAGCGCTGGCTGAGTGGGCCTGGCGCCTGGGTCAGAATGTGCGAGTGCCGCTGATCTCCATTGCTTGGGAACGCCGTTGGGAGCAGCCCATTGACGAGCTGCGTGCTGAGCTTGGGATCGACGCGCCGGCGCCTGTCGCCCTCGATATGTATCAACGGCCACGTGCGGCGCAGCGCACAACGACGCAGGTCGCCGGCCGCCGGTTCTTTGGATGGCCAAGCAAGATTTGGGAACGCCACGGTGCTAGGGACGAACGGTATACGCACTAGACATGATCGCGATCAAGTCTGGCGATTGCTCGCGCACATTGTGCTCGGGCCTCACGCAACTTCATCCTGTCAGCCTGACGCATCGCTCGCTTGAAAAGAGTGCGAGCCGTTAGTGGATCCTTCTGCATCGCGTAGAACATGCCGAGGTTGTAGAGAAGCACGAATTGTGTACCGAGGCATTGCTGTTTCACCTGCTCGAGCCGTGCATCCGACTCAGTCTCGATTGTCTGGGCAACAGGCCCCACTTTGTCTGGATCGAGGCCACTGAATCGGAGCAGCCATGCCACTTCGTCCGCCGGCAGTTCTCGCAGGAAACCAGCTCGGTACGATGCAAGAGATGCCAGATCCAAGCCCTTCGTCGCCCATGCCACAGCCCGTTGGACGGTGTCCACATCAGTGTTGCTTTGCGTGAGGGCCTGGCTAATATTGTTCATGAGAATCGCTGCTCGGCACCGGTCTGCTACCGTAGGCGGCGATACAGCCTGTTTCGGTAACAGCATCGATATCGCCTGTACATACAGCGGCACAGCGTATTCGGCAAGGTTGCGGCCTGCATAGAACGCGCCCAAAGCCTCGACGCTCGCGCCTAGATCTTGTCGACCGACCCAAGAGGGGAGGTGAAGGTCGTCTAAGTGCACGGGTCCGTGAGTGGCGGACACTTGCACAAGACGCATCATCTCTTCGACGCTCCATGCCAAATAGCTTTCACTAGGTTCTGTCGTTACGGTTGTCGGCCCCTCTTGCATCACCGGCACGAGCACGTCTTTCCGCTGTGCAAGCTCGCCGATCTTCTGCGCTAGTGCGACGCCGCGCATCCGTTCCACTGGCTGCCGCTCCATGCGCGATTCTGGCCCTTGTGCTTGCGGTTGAAGCACTTCGTCCAGCGCATCCACATACACCAAAGCAGCCTCCTGCCACTTGTTCTGCTCTTCCAACACGGAGGCGAGTGCAATGGATATGCCAGTTGTCTTCAGCAGCGCATTCTCTCCGAGCCTGCTAGCATCGATCGTGCGTGCGATGTCTAGAGCGGTGCGAAAGTTTTTTGCGCTGCGTTCCCACTTGCCAGCGTGCTGGGCCTTGACTGCAGCGCGAAGTGGCTCACGGAGCTCTTTTGGCCACACGCGAAATGCAGAAAAGTAGTCCCAGACCCCATACACTGTTAGTGCCACAGCCAAAGCGGACAGTCCAGCAAACATGGCGCCTGCCTTCATAGTCACGCCACTGCCAGACGAGGAGGTGCGTGGCGACACCTTGGGCGCAGGAGTGGCTGTGCCTGTTGTGCTCGATGCGCAGCGCACATGACGAACAGTGGCGCATGCACGTACAGGGAGATGCACTTGCAGAGCACAGCGTTGCACTAGTGCCGCCACCGGGCGTAGTCGACAATGCATCATCGCGTCGTTGTTGAGGGCATCATTCGATCGGGCTCAGGATTGACGTGAATCGGGCGATGCGCCTGTCTTACTTCGTAGGCCATATGTGTGACGCACGCGACATCCAGACCACTGGCTGGCCCCAAGCGCATGTCTGCGCGTGGGTGCGTGCGAGCATGCGGCGGAGCCTCCACTTCCATTCTATGTACGATGCAACATTACTGTACAAATCATCCGCGCTGGCCAATGTGACCTGATTGGCCTGTGGGGTTGTAGTCCAAATGCTACATGTGTTAGACTCGCGGAAGAATAGGCGCCATGGCCAAAAGTCACGTACAATATAAGCTCGTTCAATCCCCGTCAAGCTCTCGATGCAGTAGGTAATGATCTGGAAAAAAATATGTCAGTACATGTTGACAAGTGGGGGCAAGCATGTAATTAAGCTGTCATCTTTGACACGTACCTCACCCAGGTCATGAGCTTCTTTGAGCTTGAAGCTCATCGGCAGGACGACGTCAACTTCAGCGACCATATTATCTCCCACATGGTACATCTCAAAACCTGAGATCGCCTGGACAGGCGAGAACCTAGACACAAGATACAGGCATCGGCCTGCATCCTGTGCACTGGCGACCTTGCCTGTGAGCTTGTCCGTCGTATCTGCGAGAGTGGCGACCCACTCGGAGATGATGTAAAGAGACAATCCAGCACCGCCGATTGGATCCAGCAAGCCGATGCCCAAGTACTGTCCGAGGATCGGGAACACGAGCGAAATGATATTGAACATGGCATCATTTTCCGAGTCCTGTGCTATCGCATGCATGCTCGAGTTCTTGTGGTTTCGACAAAACACCCACATAATCGACTTGATCACAATCGTCAGCACCATGAATACGATGCCAATCATTGGTAGTAGCTGCTCCGAGTCGTCGTACTGATGTGTTAACATTGTCCACATTCGGTTCACAGACTCCAGAAGCACTTGTAGAAACGATATCACCATCAGTACCTAGCACAAGGCGTCAGTCATTCCATTCCTTCGAGGTGAAAACAAATGCGTTTCAAACGTACACTAAATATCAGCACACCCAGAGGCTCCAAGCGGCGCTTGCCCACAGGATATTTGTAAAATGTGTGCCAGCTTCGATATGCAGTGGCTTGCGACATGACAAAAATCACAACTGTACAGAGTAAATCAAGCACACTGTCGACCAGACTTGCGAGTAGGGACACCGAGTCGGACGACCATACGGCGACAACTTTACCGACCACAAGTAGCAAGTTGATCAGCAAGTTGACTGCGGGTATACGTTAGTTCCCTTCAAACTTCCCTGTTCACACGTACTGTTGATGTAGAACTGCACCACAGCGTCCGAGTCCTGTTTCCGCTGGTGTGTTGGCACATTTTGTAGGAGCTGATCACGCTCGTGATCTGCCTTTGTCCACACGACCATATTGGAGGAGCGATCGTTCGTTGGCTTCTTGGCTGTCAGCTCTGGGGACGTGCTCGACGCTTCGCCGGTTTTCTGTCGAATCGTAGGTGTTTTCTCTGACTCTGTCTTGGAAAGTTGAGATGACTCATCCAGCGTACCGTAGCTCTTGTGTGAAGGATCGACGGCGGGGTTCTCTTGAAGCATGCGACGCAGCAAAGACTTGTTCCGCTTGGGCGTCTTGGGCCTAGACTCCTTCGCCCCTTGCAGCCTCGAGGACTCGCGCTGTCGTCTCTCCATCTCAGGATGCTCAAGCAGGTCTGCGAGACTCATATGCTCACGATATGACTGGCTCACCATCGCCGATGTAGACAAGTCCTGGAGACTTTCCGCAGCGAGTTCCACAGACGAATTGCCACGCAATAGATGTCGCTCTTTCGCAAGCATTCCAGAAAGAGACGTCAATGCACGCTCGCTTATTCGCCGTCCACGACGTACTGGATGGTGCGCGAATGCATGCGACCACAACGGTTCGCCCTCATCGTCTGTGACGCATCCCTCTTCTAGGTCGTCTATGTTCCGGTGTTGCCCTGGCGAATCATTGCGATGATCATGCACCCTGGAGGTGATGCCTGGAGTCGAAAAACGACGCATCACTTCCGTCGGGAACTGACTCTCCAGCACCTCATCCACTTCTCGCCATCCATCAAGAAGCTCGTTCTGTTGTTCATAGAACCTTCGCACGCCTGCATGGGTGATTTGTGCCAGGTCCTCTTCACTCACACGTGCCTCTTCATAGTATCCCGAGCGGCCATCGATTAAATGTGCTAGCGCGCGTAGGCTTGCCATGGAGTCAGATCGCCGTATCTGAGCGAGCGAGTCAGACGACTCAGTTCGCCGCGGAGACGTGCACATCTGCGAGAAACTTGCATGTCGGGTCGAATCCTTGGGAAAGCCTGCTCCTTCTTCCGACAGATGAATCGCGGGCTTTTGCTTTCCCCTTTGCGAGTTGCCACTGCTTGTCATTGTGCACGGTGACAACTACTCCGCTGGCCAATACACTCAATTCACGCCTACTAAGTCTAATTTTCTTGTTCGATTTTGAGGTGTGGTACACGGTAGCTAAATTCTCGGCCGATCCAATTTCCACGTTCGTGGACGCACGAACGTGGGCCGCTCAATGCATCGTGGCATGGAGGCGCTCACTCGCACAGGCACACACGACTGGATTTTGTTAGTGTGGGTGAGGGGGAGGGGCAACATTTCCGACGAATCAGATTATCCGATATTTCCTATACATGTACATACAGGTCCTTTTTTTATCTTTCACGATGCTACAGAGGACATGATCTCTGTGTATATGTGCATGTGAATGATAAGAAAGACGCGTGAACTAGAGAAAGGTCTCGACGATGCTCTTTTCCATGCATATATACACAAACACATATCAACCCCCGTCTACAATTGCCGATTACAGCAAGTCATTAAGCACCTGCAAGACCTTGTCGCCCACTTCCTTCGTTGTCGCCGGGCCACCCAAGTCACGCGTACGCACACCGAAACCACCCATGTCCGTCGTATCAAGCACCTTGCGCACAGCTTGCTCAATTGCAGCGGCCTCTTTTTCGAGGCCGAGTGACCAGCGAAGAAGCAGGGCACCAGAAAGGATCGTGCCGACTGGGTTCGCGATGCCTTGTCCAGCGATGTCAGGTGCTGAGCCATGAATCGGTTCATACAAACCCTTGCATGGCGACTCACCAGTCGGAAGCTCTGAGAGAGAGGCACTTGGTAG
>ERZ501061.192-NODE-192-length-23513-cov-7.117617_pt1 | contig 23513 bp, 26 predicted proteins | sample MGYA00510854_ERZ501061 | MGnify/ENA primary metagenome ERZ501061 (study PRJEB25958, sample SAMN03398515) | human skin metagenome | study: EMG produced TPA metagenomics assembly of the Human Skin Microbiome Metagenome (human skin metagenome) data set.
AAAACTCTCTGCAATCATCTGGTCAATATTTTTTATCTGGGCCATCTTCAGATTCCTTCCGCCATTTTTCCGATTTTATATTTTTTTTTATGGTTTTGTATTGTTTTATTGTGGGAAGAGGGTAGCCTTAACGCTGCTTCGCAGCGCTTATTTTTGAAGAAAAAAATAAGCTTTAATTTAGGCCGGCAGACGATAAGAAGACTTGAGAGAAGAGAGGGCGGTGAAGCCCTCCTTTTTAGAAGAATTTAGGTCCCTACACACTCGCGCCGCGATATCGGCAAGACCCCGAAACAGAGTCACGCGATGCCATTCCGTGCTTTCCTTGCGTTCGCCTGTGTTTCTATCTTTCCAAACAGTGGAAGTCGCGAGGCTATAGGTAACCACGCTTTCTCCCGAAGGCAACATGCGTTTTTCTGGGTCTTGTCCTAAGCGCCCAATGAAAAGTATTTTTTTAAACATAATTAACTCATTATTTTTAATAAGATTATTATACCATTTTTGCGATATGCAATCTTTTCACAATAAAATTTAAAAATCTATCAATTTGAAATCTAAAAATATTTATATCTAAAAATCTTTGTATTTTTAGATATAATGCACCCCCCAATTGCTGTTTTTTTGGTGTCTATTCTTATGTCAGAAGACAAAGTGGCTTTCCTTCAAGTTGCCAAAAGAAAGAGCGTCGCTCGTAACATTAAAAAACGTCGCAAAGCCAGGAAATTGACTCAGGTACAACTCCAAAAATTGGCAGGCGTCTCCCAGGCGACCATTTCAAAAATTGAAAATGGAAATGCTTTTGTTAATATTAAAACGCTCATTAAACTAGCTGACGCACTAGAAACGACCTTTGAGCAATTAGGAAAAGATTGATGCTTGCATCAGCATGCGTTGTAGTGTATTATACAACACAAAGAAAAAGAATATTTTACTGTGAATTCATTAAATCGTATCTCGGCCAAAGATGAGCACGCCAAACGAATAGAAGAAAAGCTCAATAGGGAACTAGGACAAATAGTAGTAAAATTCCTAGAAGACCCTACTGTTGTCGAAATCATGCTAAATCCAGATGGATGCCTTTGGGTGGAACATTTAGGCAGTGACATTAAATATGTTGGAAATATGGCAGCCTCACAAGCTGAATCTTTGATGGCAACAGTGGCGTCCACATTAAAAACTCAGATTAATGCAAAAGATCCTATTCTAGAATGCGAACTACCATTTTATGGAGCTCGTTTTGAAGCCCTGCTTCCTCCAATTGTATCAGGACCAACTTTTACTATTCGAAAAAAAGCAATCAAAATTTTCACGTTGGACGACTACGTCGAGTCCGGCATCATGACTAAAAAGCAGAAAGAGCTTATTTCAGATGGCATCAGAAATCGACAAAATATCTTAGTCGTAGGAGGAACGGGAACTGGTAAGACAACACTAACAAACGCCATCATACATCATATGGTGCAAGTTGCTCCCCATGACCGCCCTGTGATCCTCGAAGATACGGGTGAACTTCAGTGTACTGCTAAAAATTACGTTATCCTCCGCGCAGTAGAAAACGTGGATATGACCCGCCTACTAAAGGCAACCATGAGACTGCGTCCTGATAGAATTGTCGTTGGTGAGGTTAGGGACGGTGCTGCACTTGCTCTCTTGAAGGCGTGGAACACTGGCCATCCAGGTGGCGTCGCTACCATCCATGCCAATTCAGCGCTTGCGGGGCTAATCCGTATGGAACAGCTGGTGTCAGAAGCAACACAAACACCAATGCAGGCACTGATTGCAGAAGCAGTCAACCTGGTTGTCTCAATTGAGAAAGTCGCCGGCGGACGCCGTATTAAAGAAGTAGTGAGCATAGCTGGTTATAATGGTAAAAAATATCTGACGTCTTAGTATCATGGATGTCGATAACAGGAACTTTAACAGGAACTTTTAACTTGGAGAATGAATCATGAATCTTACTATTCCTATTCGCAATATCCTTAAAAATCCATCCTTCTGGCTGTTTGCCGCAGTGGTGGTCTTCATGCTATTGAGCGCGAATTTTGCACACGCCTCAAGCGCTGGGACCGGTTTGCCATGGGAGGGTCCATTACAAAAAATTGTTAAGTCCTTTAGTGGTCCAGTTGCCTTTGCTATATCCCTCATCGGCTTGATTGCAGCAGGTGTTGGTCTGATTTGGGGTGGTGAAATTGGCGGCTTCCTGCGCACGATGGTCTACATTATTCTGGTCATCTCAGTATTGGTATTCGCTACCTCAATCCTATCTAAAGTATTTAATGCTGGCGCTTTGATTCCGGCTGATGGATTGGTGATGCAAGCTAAGATGGCCCATGCATCTTTGGTGAATGGATTACTTAAATGAATGAGACTGAGGATTTACGAATTACCCCTATCCGCAGGGCGCTACATCGTCCTCAACAGATATGGGGCGGAGAGCGTGAGCTCATGCTGTTTTCTATGCTGATCGCGGCAGCTCTCATTATTGTGTCTCTGAATTTTTTTTCGGTAGTGGTGGGATTGATCTTTTGGATGCTCTGTGCTTATTCGCTACGAAAAATGGCAAAGGCTGACCCCATAATGTCCAAGGTTTATATGCGTCAAATTAAGTATAGAAACTACTATCGACCCTATTCGAGACCTACTAGAGTGGCGAACACTCGCCGTATTTATTAATTAGGAGAAAAGATGCTCCCATTAAAAGGATTCCGCAGCAAAGTAGCAGGTCTTCCAGACTTGCTCAATTGGGCCGCGCTCATAGATGACGGAATCGTTCAAGGCAAAGATGGTTCTTTGCTGGCTGGATTTTTTTTCCGCGGCAACGATACCGCTGTCGCTACCGATTCTGAAAGAAATTATCTGACCGAAATGGTCAACACGTATCTATCCCGTTTCGGATCTGGATGGGCTATTTGGACAGATGCAATTCGATTGGATTCCCCAGGCTATTCATCACCCTCAGAATCGCATTTCCCAGAGCCTATCACTGCGATGATTGATGCCGAACGTCGAGCCATGTTTGAACGCGAAGGCGCGCACTTTGAAACTGAATACGGTTTAGTGGTTCAATTTTTGCCTCCATTGCAACGAGAGTCAAAATTATCCGACTTCATCTATAGTGACGAGGCAAGAGATAACGCCCCCTTAGGCGATCGTATACTGGCCGAATTCAAAAAACGGTTGCTCGACCTGGAAGATGGATTGGGTGATCTCCTTCATATGCGGCGAATGAAAACGGTCTATATTACTGCTCCGGATCATGAAGAGTTCGCCTCCGATGAATTAGTAAACTATTTACATTTCTGTTTAACAGGTGATGCCGTAGCACTGAGAATTCCTAATGTCCCCATGTATTTGGATGCTTGGCTAGGTTACCCAGAACTTTGGTCAGGGGATACACCAAAATTAGGCGACAAATTCATTTCCTGCGTCGCCATCGATGGATTCCCTGGTTTCACTATACCGGGTATCCTGGATGTACTAGATGGGCTGCCATTAGCTTATAGATGGTCATCCCGGTTCATTTTTATTGAACAACACGAGGCAATAGCATCGCTCGACAAATACCGGAAAAAATGGGAACAAAAAATTCGTGGTTTTTTGGCGCAAATCATGCGAAAACACGATGGTCAGATTAACACGGATGCATTGACGATGACAGAAGAGAGTGCCGCCGCTGTTAATGAGGCTCGTTCCGGTCTTGTCGCCTATGGGTATTACTCCCCAGTTATCGTCTTAATGCATAAGAATCGGAATTTTTTAGAGGACCAATCGCGCTACGTTAAGCGGGAAATCGAACGGAAAGGTTTTTTTGCTCGTATAGAAACCGTAAATTGCCTTGAGGCTTGGTTAGGATCACTACCGGGTCATGCGTATCCTAACGTGCGTCGTCCTTTGGTGCATACCCTTAATCTGGCAGACCTTTTACCTCTATCGAGTGTTTGGGCAGGTCTCCGTGAAAATCCCTGTGATTTCTATCCACCACATTCGCCAGCGCTTCTGCAGGCAGTCACTACAGGGGCAACGCCTTTTCGTCTGAATTTGCACGTTGGTGATGTGGGCCATACCCTCATTTTTGGTCCCACCGGTGCCGGGAAATCCACGCTATTGGCTACACTTTTGGCTCAAGCTAGGCGATATAAGAGCCGTCCTCAAATCGACGGTTCTACACAACCCATGACCATCACTGCCTTCGATAAAGGTCGTTCGTTATATGCGCTCTGTACGGCAACTGGTGGCTCTCATTTTGACATCGGGGGCGATAACAGTAGAATATCACTCGCTCCGCTAGAAGACATCGACAGTGATAATGCGGCTCTTTGGGCAGAAGAATGGGTCTCTACTTGTTTTGAATTGCAAGCAGGAAAACCACCTACACCAACGCAAAAAGGGGCTATTCACCGTGCTATCAATTTGTTAAGAGAGGTACCCCGAAATTCTCGTTCTTTGACAGATCTGTCCTCTAATATTCAAGATACAGAAATCAGAGATACCATAAAACATTATACCCTAGAAGGGGCTATGGGACATCTTCTGGATGGTAAATCTGATGATGTATCATTCTCATCCTTTACCGTTTTCGAAATTGATGATCTAATGAAATTAGGAGAAAAGAACGCCATCCCCGTTCTCCTGGTATTATTCCGCCGATTTGAAGAATCCCTAAAGGGACAACCGGCCATCTTATCTCTGGATGAGGCATGGATAATGTTGGGGCACCCAGTGTTTCGTGAAAAAATCAGGGAATGGCTTAAAGAGCTGCGAAAGAAGAATTGTCTTGTCCTTTTGGCGACCCAAAGTCTTTCTGATGCCCTCAGCTCTGGTATACTTGACGTCTTATTAGAACAATGTCCAACAAAAATCCTTCTTCCAAATGTAGAAGCGGATTTGCACGGTACCAAAGAAAATCCAGGCCCAGCAGATTTGTATCATATGTTTGGTTTAAACGATAAAGAAATTCAACTACTTAAAACAAGTAGATACAAACGACAGTATTATTATAAGTCTCCGTTAGGGCGTCGCCTATTCGAACTGGGACTGGGACCATTGGCTCTTAGTTTTGTCGCAGTTTCTGACAAAGATTCATTGGCTAAGATTAATTTTCTCCAAGAAAAAGCTGGTGCTAACTGGCCAATCGCTTGGTTGGAAAATAGAGGAGTTGACTATGAGCAGTACACGTACACCAACTAAATTTAGGCTGCTACCGCTGGTTGTGGCTCTTTCTTTTGGTGTTGTTACAACAATTGGCTATGCAGCCGGTCCAACCTACTGCGTAAACTGCGCAACCGTATGGAATCAACACACACAAATCGCTAAAGAAATTGAAACATCCATCAATACAGCTAGGCAGCTTGAGAATGAAATTAAACAATACAAAGAAATGCTTAGGCAAGGCAAAAGACTACCTTCAAGCATGGTAAATCGTCTGACAGATGACCTGAAACGCCTAAAACAAATATACAGAGAAAGTACGGCGCTTGTAGGTAGTGTAGAAGGGTTCGATGAAAAATTTAAAAAACAGCACAAGGATTACGACCAGTACCTTAAAAATAAGAATGTCACTCATGACGACCGAAAAAGATGGTCGGATCAGTCTCTAGACGCTATGCGTACTGCCATGAAGGTCAGTGGAGAAAACGTGAATGCCATTGACAAGGAGGACCAAATGCTTGATAAATTAATTAAACGGTCTCAATCAGCAGAAGGTCGGATGCAAGCGGCTCAGGTTGGAAATGAACTCATCGCCCAATTGATTCAGCAAATGCAGAAAATGCGTCAAATGTTGGATTCTTTCATCCAAGCTCAAAGTGCTTGGCAAGCACAACAAATTGAACGGCGAGCTCGTGAGGATGCAGCATGGGAGAATTTTACAAAAAAACAAATAGTCAAAGAACGTCATGGTAAAGCTTTTTAATCTTGATAATTGATTGAAGGAGTAATTATGAAAAATATTGTTCAGTATGTAATAGCTTTGAGTGTAGTGGCCATAGCCGTTTGCGTGGTAGCAGTGGTGGGATTTGTTTTTTACCCCAGAGAAAGAACTACTATGTTTGGGACTCCTGTTAGCCAAACACACAAAATATCCGAAGAAGATCTTCACAAACATCATGGTAAAGCTTTTTAAATAAAAAGTAATTATGAAAATAGCCTCCAACTTTGGGACTAAATCAATTTTCTTCCTTCTCGTACTTGTATCCACTCCTCTTCTAGCAACAATCGTACATGCTGCCGGTGTGGATGCAGGAAAGGGGGCAGAAAGTTTACTTGAGATAATCAGGAATAATGCCAATTCTTGGGCGGTTACTTTACGTAGTTATGCCCTCAACTTATTTTGGCTACTCGCTGTCATTCAACTAATTTGGACATTCTTCCCATTAGTGATGAAACAAGCAGACCTGAGTGAAATTGCAGGAGAACTAGTTAGATTTATCCTGGTTACTGGATTTTTCTTTGCATTATTAGTGTATTCCGTAGATTGGGCAAACGCTATCGTCGAGAGTTTCAGAAAAGCAGGCGCAGCCGCCGCTGGTTTGGGTGGTCAATCCTTATATCCAGGCGATATTTTCTGGATAGCCATCCGTATGGGAGAAGCCATCGCTTCTACAAAAACTGGTTGGTCCCCCTCCGCCTATGTCGGAGTCACCGTGGCCGCTTTGCTTGTTACCGTATGCTTCACCTTCATCTCCGTATTTCTAATTACCACTTTAGTAGAATCTTATATCGTTATCAACGCCTCCGTACTCTTTATGGGATTTGGTGGCAGTCAGTGGACTAGAGAGTACGCTTTAGTCATGGCAAGGTATGCTGTGTCAGTTGGAGCTAAGCTTTTTGTCCTTACATTGATTGTCGGAATTGTCTATCAGTCTTCGTTAACGTGGGCTAACCACTATGACAATCAACTTTCTTCAATGTGGACCATGGTTGGACTCTCCGTCCTTTGTGCATACCTAACCAAACAGATTCCAGACCTCATACAAGGTCTGATTAGCGGTACATCTATGGGTGGAGGAAATACTATAGGTAGCATGGCTTCAATTGCCGCTGCCGCTGCCGCTACAACTGTCGCTTCAGTTGCCGCTACAGCCGCAGTGGGTGGTGCAGCGACAAAGGCCGCAACAAAAGGTTTGTCCGTAGGTTCAGGTTCAGCCTCCTTTGGCTCTAGGCCTGGTTTGGGAGGCGCCTCCCCTGTTGCCCAAAACCTTTTCCCTAAGGTCGGGGGTCATTCTAGAAATACCTCTAGTAAGCCGCTAAGTAGTCAAAATGCATCCTCCTCCGGAATGTTTACAGGAAAAGGTAGTAAAAATAATTCTTCTTTTGGTACAAACTCTAAGGCAGGTACCTCAACCAGTTCCAAAATCGGCTCCAAAGACTCGTCTTCTATCTCAGAATCGGAAAACAAATCCATATTTTCACAAAAAGCAGCTCCCTCCATCGCCAGACCAATTGCTAATGCCACTCACAAAACAGCTCGTTCTGCTGTACGTAGTGTCGGCAATTTAGCAGCCTTTTCAGTACCGGGTATGGAACAAAGTGCTGGTTTAGATATCGGTCCATCGCCGCTCAAAACCAATGAGGAGGGTAGAGCTTCTGAGGAAGAATTTCGCTCCAACTTGTCCGATTCGCAAAATACCGGTGAAGAAAACACAATTGCCCCTGCCGAGCAAAGTACAGATTCAGAAAAGAGAGAACTATGAGCAATCTCGTATGGATGTTGACGATGTTTTTCGCCTTTACCGTGGTGGTTTTAGCGTTATTTTTTTTATCGCAGTATTTACGTCGCAAGGGTTATGGCGACCAGATGGATGCACTGGTTGATGAAATTGAGTGCACCAAGCAAAAATTTAGGCAATCTGCTGGAGCATTTATGGGGGCTAGACTGCCGAAAAATCGGGAAAATCAACAACATGCTCCTACGGAAGGAAATAATACTACAGACCGTTGATTCTAATTTATGTTGACGCCCCCTTCCTTTAGGGAAGGAGCAGACATCAACACTAAAGAATACAAAGAAAAATTCATAAAACTAAAAGGTCAGAAAATGAGATTACACAAAAATCCCAAAAAAGAACAACAGCCAAGGGCACCTGAGACCCCTTACCTGTCTGCACGCAGAGAATGGAACGAACGCTACGGAAGCTATATTAGTCGGGCTTACCAATGGCGTCTTGCCACATTTGGTTCTATTGCTGTTGCCCTGATTACCTCATTAGGTCTAGTGGCAGTTTCACTACAGAGCAAAGTGGTTCCATATGCTGTAGAGATTAACGACCATGGCGAGGTAGTGAAAGTCCGCCGGGCAGATGTCATGGCAGCACCCAATGCCAATCAAATTCGGGCTAGCTTACGCAGTTGGGTGATGGGTGCGCGTTCCGTTTATTCTGATTTCGAGGCGATGAAAGTAAAGCTTGAGGAAACTTATGCACTGACGCTGCCCGACAGCCCTGCCTATACAAAATTAGTGGCTTTCCATAAGTCGAACAATCCTTATACGCGAGTACAAAAAGAAAACGTCAGCGTCGAAGTAGTTGCCGTATCGCCTATCTCTGACATCAGCTGGCAAATCGAGTGGACAGAAACAACCCGAGATTTCAATGGCAAATTAATTGGTACTGAACAATGGCAGGCAACAGCAACGATTGCTATTTCGGCGCCCTCTAGTGCGAAACAAATTATGCTGAATCCGCTCGGCGTATACGTTAAGGATTTCGATTGGACTAACCGCCTCCAATATACAACCAATCATTAGGAAACTAAAAATGAAACCAACAAACAAATGGACAGTATCTCTATCTCTCGTCGCTTCTTTATTCCCTGTCATTGCTTTTGCTGATGCAGAATTAAACGAACAAGTACCTGCCATTACTTCAGATGCGAGCGTTCAATCGACACCACCGGCGTTAAGCTGGGCGCCATCAGGTAACATACATTTGAACAATAAAGAGGCTACTGCAGTTAGATTAGCCCGTCAATGGCGGAGCCATCCAGACAAGCCACGAAAAGGGGAAGATGGTAGTGTGGTTTATCTTTTTGGTGCCACACTGCCGACCATGATTTGCACACCGCTTAAAGTTTGTGCTATCCGTCTTCAACCCGGCGAAATAGTGAATGACGTTCATGCGGGCGATACCACCAATTGGCGCATTATGCCTGCTACCAGCGGCGAGGGCGACCGCATGACGACCTTGGTCACAGTAAAACCCGTTGATGCGGGTCTAATGACCAATCTTTTAATCGCGACAAATCGCAGGGTGTATTCTATTAAACTTGTCAGCGCCAAAAAAGATTGGATACCGCTACTGGCTTTTGATTATCCGGATGAGGTCGATGCAGCTTGGACAAGTTATCGGAAGCAGCAGTCTAGCTACAACACCGCCACCACATTCGCTTCGACGGGACAAAGTATCAGTACGCTGGATTTTGATTATAGTCTCTCAGGAAGTCATCCAAGTTGGGAACCGGTTCGTGTTTATACAGATGGCATAAAAACCTATATTCAGTTCCCGTCGTCACACTTTTATGGGTCCGAGGCCCCTGCTCTTGTAGCATTGAATAAGAATAGCAACCCATTTGGTAGTGACATTCAGGAATTGGTCAATTATCGTCTTATTGGGGATCGCTATGTAGTCGACAAAGTGCTGGATCGGGCAGCCCTAATCAGCGGTGTAGGCATAAACCAGGTCAAAGTCATTATTAAGAGAAAGGGTCACTAACCATGAAGATGATGCCATTATTTTCCATTTTGGGGCTATTGGCCGCAGGTTGTGCATCTTTAACGGCTTCTTCTGTCGATACCAATCTAAGTGCGAATGACGCTGCGCTTTTAGCTACTGATGCTTCTGCACAACTGGCAGCAACTTTGCCGCCGGCGCGGACGACGATCGTTCTTAATCAACAGTCTTTTAAGTTTAAGCAAGGGAAAGAAGTAGCTAACCAAATGATTGAAAAGCTGAGGGCACGCGGGTTTGGGGTTTCTCAACCGAACCAAAAGAATAAAGAGCTGACAGCTGTTCCAGTTCGCTATAATGTCTCTCCTTTGGAAACTGGAGTTATTTTGCAACTTAAATACGATGGCATCGAAGCTGCTCGCTTTTATCGCAGAGCTCAGAACGGCTCATTAGTAAGAGCAGCTCCTTTTACCATTCGACAAAACACCTACTAATACTAAAAAGCGAGAAATACAAATGAACGATATCAATCATTTGGATGATAATACACCTCCTCCGGCGCCTGATTTTTTAGGTGAGCCATCCAGCAAAGGGCGAGGGATTCGTCGTTCTAACCGCCGTCCCATATATATTGCAGGAGGGCTCATACTCGCTGTATTGCTAGCATTAGGGTATACGCTATTTGATCGTGCAGACAGTGCCAGTGGCGTATCAAAAATCCCTGAAGAATTAACCAGCATTAACGACGATATTGTAGTACCGGTGCACCCGGGAGATGTCGATAGTTTGCCACCTACACCGCCGAAATCACCAGATGATACCGTTCCAGATCTTGAAAAATCGCCAGCTAATGCCGATACAAGTCCATCTGGGGAAGCAATCATCGATCCGAAATTGGAGGAGATGCTTCGACTAAGAGAAAAACAATTGGCAGAATTAGAAGCCGGCGCTCAAGCAGACAGCAATGTTCAGTCCTTTGAGGACAAAAACAAAAACAGAGCAGCAGAGCAAGGCGCCGAAACAACGAACGAAATGGCGATGTCCGCGGGCGCTACGGAGGCTACATCGAACCCGGCTAGTTTAGCCAAAAGAATGACCATGGAAGGCGGGGGAGGTGCAGGGGAGGAAGTGCCCAATGAGTACGCTATGACCAACGGTCAGAAACAAAAACGGGCATTTTTATCACAGTCGCCAGAGCTTGAGACGTATCTGGCGCATACCAAAACCCCACCGGTTTCAGAGATGGAAATTAAAGCTGGCACTGTGATTCCCGGAGTAATGATTTCTGGCATTAACTCTGATTTACCCGGTCGAATCATTGGACAGGTTCGTGAAAACGTTTATGATAGTGCGACAGGGCAGCACCTTTTGATACCGGCGGGCACTAAACTGATAGGGATATACGATTCAAGCGTGACTCAAGGTCAAAAAAGGGTGCTTATTGCCTGGCAGCGCATTATTTTTCAAAACGGATCGTCTATCTCTTTGGATATCATGCCAGGAGCAGACACGAGCGGCTTTGCTGGCTTTAGCGACAAGGTAAATAATCACTACTTGAAGATATTTGGGTCATCGCTGCTCGTTTCTGCATTCTCCGCGGGCATTCAATTGTCTCAGCATGAAACCAACGCAGGCACAGAGGGAGCTTTAAGCTCGTCGCAGGTTTTATCGCAAGAAGTCGGACGCCAAATGGGTCAAGTAGGATCTGAGTTGATGCGGCGAAATATGAATGTTCAGCCAACGCTTACTATCCGCCCTGGTTACCATTTTGTGATAACAGTGCAGAAGGATATTGTGCTCCCTCGTCAGTAAATACTCACAAAAACTGTTGATAAAGATGTGAGTAAGAAATAATTTACCTTAAGTAGCAGGAGTTTACCAAGCTGATCAAATTTTGAACAATTTGGGGTGGCAATTTGGGGTGGACGTCAAGAGTCTTTTATTTGGTCTCTGATTCGCATAATGGTACGCCTTGCTACTCCGTATTCCTTGGCAAGTTGGTAGATTGTCGCGTTAGCTTTTAGGCGCTTGATTACGTTGTGCCTTTGGGCGCCAGTTAACACAGGTGGTCTACCAATTCTTTTACCTTGAGCTCTGGCTCTATTGATGCCCGCATGTGTGCGTTCTACAATCAGATTGCGTTCAAATTCCGCTACCGCTGCCAACATCTGTATTGCCATTTTCCCAGTTGATGAAGTTAGGTCTGTATTGCCCATTGCTAGACAAAATAGCTTTATCTTTCTTTCACAAAGCAGTTCAATAACTGAGAGTACATCAAGGGCACTACGACCGAGGCGGTCAATTTTTGTAATCACCAATGTATCATCAGGTTCTAAGCGGTCGAGCAATTTAGTGAATTCAGGTCTGCACCTGGCTGATATAGACCCACTAATCCACTCTTCGACAAACCGGAAGGGTTCTATTTGATAGCCAGCTTGGCAGATTTCTTGTTTTTGGTTTTCGGTTGTCTGTTCATCGGTTGATACTCGACAGTAAGCAAAAATTCTGGACATAGTGAGATACCGTAGGTGTAAAAAGAATTTCTAATTTTACCACATGTGCGAAATATTTAGCACTCCCAGTTCTACCCCCAGTTTTCCATGGGGGCTTAACCGGACGTTTTGTCACACTACATTACTCTATAAATTCCTCATCGTCTATTCCATCTGGATCATAGGTAAAGCCTTTAAAACTCTTATTTCTGAGTTCTATCTGGTCTTTTTCCTGATCTTCTTGGGTTTTCTCTTTTTGAGCGAACTTTTCCCGCTTTTCTTTTCCAGGCGCGCCAAAAGTGAACCCCAAAACTTCAAAAGTGTAATCGAATTGCTCAACACCGTCCTTATCTGTATAACGATTGTTTCTGATTTTTGCCTCTACGATGAGCTGGTCTCCCACCGTAATGTGTTTGCTTAAGCGCTCGGCTAAAGGCGAAAAAAGAGTAAATGGAATCACTGTTTGACGCTTGATTGTTTTTCCGTCTTTACATCCAGCGTATTCCTCTTTAATGAGGCGGAACTTGGTAATGGTCACTTTGTCATAGTTATTAGTAACCGGTCGGCTTACTACTCGTCCAGTAAAAAACAGTTTGTTCATCCTTGCTTCTCCTATCATTGGTTAAAATCACTAATTTTCTTTGCCTTTCCTGGGGACTCTACGATTTACTAACGTAAAAGAATCCCAGCCACCCATGAGATAACTGGCTGTCAATTTAAAGGTCGATGTCAACACCACGGGAGCGTTTTGGCTTACTCTCTTTCTGCTGTTCTTTCTTCGCAGCTTGTTCGTCTTTCATGGCTTGCTTTAAATTATGTCCCATTTTTTCTGTGGCTCTAAGACTTTGGCTACTGATGCTATGCCCATCATGAACAATCCGTCGCTGCTCTTCCACTTGGTTTCGCGTTGTTCTTTCTGCATAGGAAAGCGCAACCGGTGCCTGACCTTGTTTAGAATAAATATTCGTTTTTTCAGTAGTGACTCCTGCTCTTAAGTCAGCTACCACCGCTCGTTCTTGCGATACAAATGTATCATCTAAACTGGTTGTGGGGTCATCGATGGCTTCAGATGCTCTCTCTGCTGCCAATTGATTTAGCTTCTCAATGTTCATAATGGACTCGAGCTTGGCAGTAGAGATCTGGCGTTGCAGTTCTTTTCTAGCAGTCTCTTCACCATACTGTGCCGCGTAGTCGTTCCAGTCTGAGCCTGAATCATTTTCACCAAAATTAATAATGACAACACCGCCACCATGTTTTTCTGCGGCTGCTTTCGCTTTTTCTACACCTACGTTGACCCCAGTTTTTCCATTGCTGTAAACTTTGCTTTCCGAATTGTGGTCATTGTCAGCCGCAATAACGAGAGGTCTGTTTGTCCATTGCTCTCTCATCTCTTTAGTCACAGCGTCTAGATTGCCAGAATCAAAAGCCACAACAACAGGATAGCCACTTAATTTAGAAACTGTATCCGCCGTGGCATAACCTTCGGCAATCACGACCGGAATCGATATATCTTTTTCCATCAACTCTTTAAATTCGGTCGGTTTAATCCCCGCGACTGTGTACAGTCCCGATTTCTTCCCTTCTTTCATAAATCCTTTGAAATTAGAATTAACACTTTGTAGTGACCAAATCTTACCGTCAGAATCCGTTGCTGGAATAAGAAGGTCACCTGCCATGAATACCCGAGCATCAGGCTCAGCCTGTCTTAGCGCTTTTACTTCTGCTACGTTCTGTCCAATGCGGATACCGGCTGCTTTTGCTTCATTAGATACCTCATTCGGTACAACTTTAAGATCTTTTTCGCCCGGGAAAGCGATGCCTTTTTTCATGCAGTACGATTGTTGATCAGTAGCCGGTATAGCCTCTTTCCACATCACTTGTGCAATTGCAGACATCGCTTCGTGCTTCTGCTCTACTTCTATTTTTCTCAGTCTGTTTTTCTCTCGGGCTTCCGCCATTAGTCTCAATACGTCCTTATTGTTGAGCTGCTCCGTTTCCTTATTAAATTTCCAGTTGATTTTGACGCCCGTCTTAAAGTTTTGGATGTAGCCAGCAGGTACCTTGCCATCTAAGAAACCCACGTAGGAAGCACTTGTCTGGCTACCTCTATCGCCTTCCGTGGGCACTCGATGTAATTTGCCGTCCATCTCGGGCAGACCTTTTAGTTTTAATCCCTCTGCACGCATCGCTTCGGCAAATGCCACTCTAGGGTTTGCTGAGATACCTTTCTCTACGTGGACGTTAACGTTTTCTGGCAACCAGCGAGCTAGTGGTGTTTCTTTTACATCGACACATTTGGGTGCAAACCACTGCTTAGCATCCGCATCCCATCGAATTCTAAAACCAGATTCTTTCGCTAACTGCTTAGCAATATCCTTCTCGCTATGCGGTATCAGCAAAGGAGTGTCCTTAGTCCTTTCGGCATCCTTATATTGTGACTTTCCGTCTTTGCTGTAAACAGCTGTCCGACTGCGCTCTTCAACTTTTTGGTGTTCCTGCTCCTTCTCCTTCTCTTCTTCAAAATTTATAATGTACCTGCTACACTTACTGGCATCTGCAATCGCAGCCAATACTTCGTCCGGATTATCTTTTAGATACTTAGACCAGCTTTTAATGTACGCACCGTGACTTTTGTAATTGGAACCAACCCCTAATTCTTCACCTACGAAAAGGCTGGTCATATCAGCGAGTATTTCTTCTTTAGCATGACCCTTAAGGTACTCGCTGCTGCCTCTAGGATGATCCTCAAAATCATATCGATTTAAACGGTCTGGATGTCCCGTCCAATGCGCTAATTCGTGTAAAGCCGTCGCGTAGTATCCCTCCTTGCTTGGAAATTGATTCCGTTCGGGTAAAACAATAACGTCCTGCCCTACATCATAGTGAGCGGAATCACCTTCTTTATGGGTAATCTTTGCACCCGAGGCTTTAAGAATTTTCTCTGCTCTCTCGTGTCTTTCTATCTCTGGTTTAACAGGTTTTGATTCTAAAGGGGGAAGCCCTGTCATTTGCTCTGCGTTAAATACGTAATACACCTTAATCATTGGTCTTGTATGCTCGTATCTTTCTTTTTGTGGTTGCCCATCTTTATCTAATACGGGATTTCCCTCTTCGTCTTTTTTTATCCCTACCCCATCAAATTTCCAAACGAGAATAGGAACGCCCTTTTCTCCTTTGTTGACACGCGCGCCTATAGAATTAGCTTGTTTTAACGTCAGCCACCGAGGATCCTTGCGCCCCTGCATGCTCAGCCAAACATCATTAATACCTTGATATCTCTTCCCTGTCTTTGCATTAATAGGAAGTCTCAACTGACCAGGTTCCCATGGTTTTTGCCACGGCGCAGTCCCTTGCTCCAGTTGTTGGGCGAGTTTGTCAATCAACATTTGGTCAAATTCTTTTTTAATCATCTTTATTTTCCTCCAAAAGTGATTCATCGTATCCGTTCTCATACCAAATCTCGTCTGCACTAGCGTCCCATGCATCTTCGTCACTAATAGCATTTTCTTCAACACCGATACCCCATTTCTCTACATCGTCTGGATCGACAATGACCACCACCCCGGGCAGAAATGCATAGTCTGGATTCGTAGTGTAAATAGGCATTTGAACGATTTTCTTAATTATGTTTTGGTTTTGACTCATACTTTTAATCTCCTTTAAATAATTGAGTTGAACGACTAAAAACCACGGTCGGTGCCGTGTACGGATTAGGGACAGTTTTACTCATCCCTAAATTTAATCTTGTATTCTTCCGTCCCCGAATGTAACGGATAGACTTGGATGCTTGATCCCGTCCAATGTATTGAGCTACATAACCATTAACAAATCCTCGAGTAAAGCTTCCCGTATTGTAGGCAGATAAAGCTACTCGCAGAGCCATTTGGGGCGCGTGTTTTTTACGCGCTAAGTGATAGCTCTCTGTCAGGATTGCACCGCCGGCTTTTAGATTCTTGCACGGTTCGAACATCTCCTCAATCTTGAAGCCTAATCTGGTTAAGTTCGAACTATTAATTTGCATCAACCCTAAGTCGACAGTTTGTCCTTGCGCAATGTATTTTCTAGCAACCGCCGCCGCTTCTGATGCAGTTTTAGGATTTGCACGTAACCGGATACCATTAACATTGATCGCAATTGGGTTACCGGCACTTTCAACTTGTATAATTTTTTGTATCGTCAACCCTGATACCGTTGGTGCACATGTAGCCGCTAAATCAATCCAATTCATCACTGCCCCTCCGTCAATGCCCGAAAATTGCCTTTTATCCAGATGGGCGATGCTTGACCACGGATATTTTCTACAGGCACTGCCCCAAAATAGCGACTGTCAAAACTATTCTTATTGAAGCTAGAAATTAACCAAACTTGACCCGGCGGTACCCGATACGTTCCTTCAGTCCATGCCGGCATGCTTTTTCTAGCTTTACTGTTGGGGATGGAAATACCATTGACTAAGACAGGTTGCCCCGCGCGTAACACGACCTCATCTCCTGCTACAGCAGCTATCGGTTTCAGCAAAGGCTCTGTTTTTGTCAATTCGCAATCACCAGCAGCCAAAAAAAAACTATTACGCATCTTGGAAACAATTCCTACTGCCGGGGCGCATACAGAAACAATCATCCCTTTGCGTACTTCGCTTGGCTCTATCTTAGAAATGCGCCAAAGTCCAGTAGGAGCAGATGATGATGCGTTTATCCTTAGTCCCAAGGTATTGGCACACAAATAGGTAACAGCGACCACTCCCGAAATTGTCCATGCACTAAAAGCAGCTATAGTGTTCTTCGATTTCTTCATAGCTTAAACTTCCCGCGATAAGATACTTCTTGCACCTCCTCTTTTGGTTTTGCTTGAGTGCCAATGCGATCGGTCTTTTCAGGCGGTGCAATTCTTGCCCTTTTAGAAAAAATGGGGTCTTTGAAATATAGTATCTGCCGTCCCCGGATAACAGGTTGACCTGCCACAAAAACAAGCATTTCTCCCGCTTCTTCGATATCACCCTTGCCATCTTTTTTGGGTCCAGGTAACCGCATGATTTCATCCGCAGTCATTAACGGTCTTTGCGTCTCTTGGAAATTTCTTGAAACTTGCTCTAGCGCCATACCAAAGCGTTTACCGCTCGTGGAAATCTGTTCTTTAATAACGGTAGTCTGACCCGTCATTTTGCTCATCCATTCGGCAGTTTCTACCTTGTTGGGTGCGTATGCCACACGAACATGACAGTTTGATATGATGCTTTCAAAATTGGTGTAAGCCTTGTAGAGCTGTTGTACGTCTTGGGTAATAATGTAGGCTTTCATTCCATAGCCCGCGATATAGGCCAGCGCCGATTCGAATCCGTCCAGTTTGCCTAGCGTAGGGAATTCATCTAGCATGAGTAGCAATCGATGCTTATGGGCTGTCTTGCTTCGCCCCGTCTTGTCATATTCCATCCGGTCAGCCAAGCTCAACAACATTTGCGATAAAAGCAGACGAGCCAATGGGCGCATTCGATCAGCATTTCTTGGGGTAGTAATGAAATACAATGAGACAGGCTTCTCGTAGTCCATTAAGTCAGCGACTTTAAAATCGACGTGGGAAGTGTTTTCCCCAACGATGGGATCTCGGTATAGCGAAAGGGCGTTGTTAGCTGTTGAAATGATGCTGCCAAGTTCCCGAGCTGGGGTCTGTTCCATACGGCGCCCTACACCCGCAATAAGCAACTGTGCTTCTCTTGCAGCTGCATCTTTGGAATCAAGGGAAACCGAACTCATCTCAGCGAATAGACTCGATAGAGCCTTGGGATCTCCTTCTTCGTCTCCTGATTCCGCTTCTGCTTCTTGAGCTGCAAAATCGCCACCACCGGTAAGCATATTGGCACAATCGTGCAGACTTGGCAGACGTCCAACCTTTTCCCCTTTGTAAAGGGCGTGTAAAATTAAACCAACAAGTAATTCATAAGCGGCAGTGCGAAAATGGTCACCCGCAATACCCCGACCGTCGTCATCAATGACCATCAGTGCAATGTTCTGAGTATCACTTATTTGATATCGAGTTTTAAAACGTATTTCTGCCAAAGCATTCCAAGAACAGCCTATCCCCGGTTCCGCAGGGTCAAACCGCAATACCAAATTCCCCGCTTCTTTTTGTCTCCATCCAGCTGTCATGGCATAGTTTTCGCCTTTGCGATCCAAGACAAAGATAGAATGAGGCCAACTAAGAAGCGTGGGAATGACTAACCCAACCCCTTTACCGGAACGCGTAGGCGCCAGTGCACACACATGTTCGGGTCCATCATGGCGTAAATAGTAAAGGCAGCCACTCTTCGGGTCTTTGTAGCCACCGCAGTAAACGCCTTTGCCTTGACCCTTTAAGGGTAGGAGCCCGCTTTTCTTTACGTCTTCTAGCGTAGCAAAATGCGCAGTACCGTGAAGCCCCTCGTTTCTTCTTGAGCTCCGTGTAATCAAGCCTACGACTAAAACATAAATTAAAACCCCTACACCAAAGCCAAAGGCAAAAATGAAAAAGGCACTGTTAAATGGGCTTGCAGCGTATTGGTACCATTTTAAAGCCCAGCCAAACCATGCCCACGGTGGATAAATACCAAAAACGGAATATCCTAAAGCTGCTTGATAATGAAATTGATGCGCCACGACCAGCGTACACGCCTCATTCAAGCCACTTAAATACAATATCAGTAGTAAAGTAGACCACAAGCGGGTTTTAACCGTCGAGGCGTTTTGGTCTCTCACAATTCTACTCCTTGATTCTTGTCGTTGACGTCTACCTCTTCTTTTAGGGAAAGGTGATCGATAAATCTGCCTTTTCTATCTAACGTGACCGTTTTACCCACTTTCCAACGTGAGGCTTTGGCAACTACTCTTGCACTAGATGACTTCACTAGCATTTCACCATTTCGTTCTAACAAGATGACCTCACTACCGTTAGAAATCTTTCGACGCCCTCTGTAAATAGCTTTGCCCACATCCGTAGATGACCAAAGCCTGTGCGGCAATATTGATGGGATTTGCTCTCTTCTGTCATTTCTACTGTCAATCCAGCACTTAATGTCTTCAGATGAAGCTTGCTCTGTTTTTTCTGTTTTCTCGGTTTTCTTAGCTTGCCTCATCTCTCGAGCGATAAATTTCTTCCTTTCGCCGTTGTTGGCACGTCTAATCTTCTCCATTTCAGAATCGGCAAAAACTACTTTAATACCGTGTACACAAGCAAGACGAGCCACATCGCTCTTAAACTGCTCAGAGCCTTTAACTACAAGTGCCTGTCCTTCAAATCGTTTAGATGCCAAAGTTAAAGCCACTAATGCCGAACCAGCTGTCACTTGTTTAGCCTGAACGCATGTCGCGCGATCTAAGACTACCCCACCATCTGCCGTCCGATAAGAAACAACCCCGTCCCGTCTGGTCTGCGCTTTCAAGTTGTTAAAAATGATCGCCTTTGCCCGTTCAGCTTTCTCAGCTGTCAATAAATCTCCGCGGATTTTCTCTTCTTTCGCCGCCCTAGCTCGCAAAATCGCTAGTGCATCTAAATCACCGCCATCTGCACGCTCAACTAACCACTCATTCCAGGTTAAAAGTCTGTTGCGGACTAATAATTCATTCCGTTGCTTTGAAAACCGACTCTTATTTGCTTGCCTTGCAGCCGCCGCTTGAGTCGCTATAGATGAATAAAAAATCTTGCGTAGAGCTCTAGAAGATCCCCATTTAATTAAGGCACGCTGACTGCTAGCCCACTGTTTTATTCGTTCGTTCTCCAGCTTACGTTCAAGAGCTATCTTCGTTAAGCCCTGCTTTTTAGCCAAAAAATACTCCTGTCTCTCAGCTTGATACTGCGCGAATAACGCCGTGCTCAATGGATGCTCTTGTTTGGGACGACTCTTGTACTGCCGATTTTCTTGTGGATGGTCAACAGAGTATTTGCTAAAAGTGCCAAACCGTTGTTCTAAAGCCCCCTTAGAAAAATCGCGACTAACTTGACTGGCTTTACACCAAATCCCATTTCCTATAACTAAGCCATCTCCGCGCTTCTTAATCTGTAGTCCATGCTTTTCTAAAATTTGGTGTAACTCATCCCAGCTATTTGCCTCAAGCATCTCAGCAAATACTTCTTGCCTTATAAAACCAATCATACTTTCTATGCCAGAATACGCTTCCATGTCCGCTGCTTTACCCGATAGTCTTTGTTTTTGCTTTTCACTACCTTCTTTCCCCAGCCCATGATTAGTGCGGATTAGATTGTGCTTTTCTTCTATGCGTTCGCAAGCCTGCATAAGCCGCCACTGATCTCGATAGCACTCTATGTTTTGAAAACCGACCGGGTGCACCTTATTAATCGCTACATGCACGTGAAGATGATCAGTGTCAATGTGTACGGCGCTTACTCTTTGATGGTCTCTGTAACCGATAGACTCGACTAACTCATCTTCAATAACATGTAGTACTTCTAATGGCGGCTTTTCACCCGGCGGAAAACTGAAAACTAAATGGAAGGTTTTGTCTGCCTTAGATGTTGTATTGATCGCTTGGGTCGCTTCAATAATAGTCGTCGCTTGCGCGGGGTCATCAGTGCCACAGTTAGTAACCCGAAAGCTGGAAACCTTCTCACCCTTCCCAGTGGCAGCGTTCGTATCTAAAATGTAATCTGCCGTCCGCTTCCAACTCTCCGGGTCAGCACCCCCCTGCGCAGCAACCATATACTTGACCAGATAGGCAGCCCTTGATCGTCCACTATTTCTAATGATTTTCTTGGCTATCATGGGCGACATTTCAACACCTGTCGCATTAAATCGGACATTTGTAACTGAAGGCGTCTAAAATCTATCATCATTTGTTCCACCTCCTTTTTAGGAATCCCGACACCAGGGCGTTCTTTCAACCAGAGCTTTAAAAGCCCAGCAACACGCCCAAGGTCGCCGTTTACTTTTCCTATCTTAATGACTGCTTCTAAGTCGCATACTGATCGAATGCGATGATTCAATCCAACTTCTCTTAGATAGGCTGAGAGCGAACGCCCGCTTTTTTTCGCACGTTCAGCAATCTCCTCCCATTCATCTGGCGTCAGTGACACCTCTATGCGTTTTCTCCTTGGCCTATCACTACGTTTGTATACTGTGCTTGCCATTTTTCCCTTTACCTCTTATCGCGGCAGCGATTGTGTGCCCCGCAGGGCAAGATGACGTCGCGCCGGAGGCAAGTAAGTTTTAGTGTTGGCTGGGAGCGGCTTGCCGCGTGCCGGCACAACACCTATCTTGCCTTCAAAATTCTCTTAGAGATTTATATCATTCTAACACCATCAGTGTCAAATCAACAAAAAAAAGTATAAATACGGCACCAAAATTAAAATCTATTCTTCTTTTAATTGCTTTTTCTTTGATAAGATATTGTAGTTATTTAGATTAAATAAACTGATAAAAAAAGCATCAAAATGCTATTTAGGTAAATTTTTTCTGCTATAATTTCGTTGTAAAAATAATCGTTTAATTAGCAATGAGCAAAAACGAAAAGAAAAGATCACTATTCATGACCTTTGCACCAAAAATTAGACACTACCTAAAACGCGGGCATTCACTTCAAGCAATCCATGAAAAACTTCATCCAAAGATAGATATTAGCTACCCCTATTTTTGCCAGCTAATGAGAGAACTGCCCGATACTCAAAAGACAAAAGAGACGGTCGATTTGTTCTTAGCCGCCAAAGATTCCATCCAAACATTCTTAGACCTGAACCTGTCAATGAAAGCGATTCATAGAAGACTTGGTGAGCAAATTGGCATCGAATATGATCAATTCCGCCGTTATATGCACCGCTTTTCCAGGTTATTTTCATCGCCTCCGCAAGCGACTACCAGACTTGTCAGAATAGAGAAAACAAAAAGTTCTAAAAAAGAAACAGTCACTGGTCGTCCCAGGCATAGCGCCAAAACCTTTATTTATAACCAGTCCAGCGCCAGTGACATCGACGACCTCATAGAGGATTAGTCCATCAATGAAACAATAGGAGAGAGAAATTATGAAAAACGTTCATTTGACCCTTCAGGGCAAAGGAGGGGTCGGAAAGACTTTAATCGCTTCCCTAATCGCTCAGTATCTGATGTCCAAGAATGAGCCGTTGCTCGTCATCGATGCTGACCCAGTGAATTCCACGCTAGCGACTTTTAAAAATTTGAATGCGACAACTCTTTCCTTGATTAAAGAAGGAGGCAGTACCGTCTCAGAAAGAAATTACGATTCGTTAATGACTTCAATCTTTGATAACGACAAACATATAGTCGTTGATAACGGGGCTTCCAGTTTTCTCCCACTTTCAAATTATCTCCTAAGTAACGAGGCGATCGAAATGATCGAGGAAAAAGGAAAAAAAGTATTCATCCATACGGTCATTACCGGCGGCCAAGGGCATCGAGATACCATCGCTGGATTCATTGCTCTAGCCAGACAAATGCCTGAAAATGCAAATATTGTAGTTTGGATTAATGAGTATTTTGGAAAAATATCGAACAAGGGACTTTCTTTCGAAAAAACCAAAACCTATGAGGAATATAAAAAACGTATTTTCGGCATGATAATTCTCTCTAAATTCCCGGAGGATACTTTTGGTGCCGATATCGACAAAATGCTTAGAGCCAAGTTGACTTTTTCGGAAGTAGAAGCCTCCGACGAATTCGAAATCATGGCAAAATCAAGGCTCATGAAAGTAAAAAAGGCTGTTTTTGATCAACTAGTTCTCTTATTTTAAGGGCATATGATGAATTACAATTCTAAGACCGCCTCTGACCAGCTGGATATTGAATCTCTTCTCAACGAAATAAGAAACAAATATAATATTTCGATTGATAAAAATGACCCCATTTTGGTCACTGCTCTGTTGAACGATGTCATATTACAACATGCAATAACTATGTTGATGGAAAAAAACAGAATACATCAAATAGAATTAAGCGCAGCCCTTGACCAGCACATCTCCACCTCTAAGCAGACAGCATCTCGTTTGATTGAAGATGCAGCTGACTTTGTCTCCAATGCATCTAAAGAAAGCATTTTAAGAACTCTAGAACAAACTCTAGAACAATATAAAACTTCCGAAGATACAATAGAGCAAGGGACAATTAAACCCCTCATAGCCGTAGAGAAAGCAATGGGAAAAATATACAAAGTTCAGAAAAAATCATCTCTGATTACCCTCGTTGTAATTTTTCTGGTCTTATTACTTGAACTGTTGCTACTACAAAAGCTATGAGAGCGGGGCAACGCCATAGTTTGGATTAAAATTAAAAGTTCTGAGGAATAGGATGGAAAAGAATCTAAGTTTGGAGGATCAACTAAAAATGGCAGAATTGAGAAAAATTGATCAAATGATTGCGGAGAGTTTC
>ERZ501061.194-NODE-194-length-23307-cov-6.585842_pt1 | contig 23307 bp, 11 predicted proteins | sample MGYA00510854_ERZ501061 | MGnify/ENA primary metagenome ERZ501061 (study PRJEB25958, sample SAMN03398515) | human skin metagenome | study: EMG produced TPA metagenomics assembly of the Human Skin Microbiome Metagenome (human skin metagenome) data set.
CATTATTGAAGGATGTAATAAAAAGCATAGAGCTAAAGGGTATTGCAGAAATCATTATTATAATTTTTGTGTGGCAAAAAGAAAATGCTGCAATTAATATTAAAAAATTTGGGTTGAGGGCATCGACCTTGAACGCTAACGTAAGTCAATAGACTAAGCGTAGTTCAGAACCCCACGAGTTTCAACCGTGGGAGTATGTCAGTTAATTGGTATCATTTAAGCAAAACCATAAAACTTGTGGTGACAATATACTTTTGTTTAAAGATGCAAAGGTTGAATCTGAAATATAGAATCTTAAAAGATACCGATAAAGACTTAGTTAATACGTGGCTAAAAGGATGGGGGTTAAATGAACTTGAAAGAGAAATGTATCCTGACACCGGTCTCGTTCTATACAATGAAGAAGACAACACGCCTATCTATATCGGTTTTATATGGATTCCTGAAACAAGCAATATGGCGATGATAGGATTCATCACGAGAAACCCGTTTTACAAAGCAAAACTACCTAAAGGATTAAGAAAGCAATTCGTCAGTGAACTACGGTGGGAGTGCAAGAGGTTGGGCAAAAGCGTGGTCATAAGTTGGACGGATAACACCTTTTTGGTGCAGGACTTTAAGGAGTTAAATTTTGCTGAAAGTAGCGACCGATGCAGAGAATTAATACAGAAAATACTATAATATGCCAGCAGCAGGAGTAGTCATACCCGCAGTAATGTCCGCCGGAGCTTCGGTGGGACAGATGCTTAGCGGTAATAAATTAACCAGAGACGCTAAAAAAGCAATTGATGAATATCGAAGACAGGATTTGTTAAACCCATACGAAAGACTTCAGGTTTCAACACTTGGCGCGGATCGCCAACGCGAAGACCTTGCGAGGAGTATGGCAACCGGGATAAATCAACTTGCTATGGGTGGCAGTAGGTCTATTATGGGTGGATTAGCTAATATGCTTGAACAACAAAGACAGCAGGAAGCACAGATAGCTGCCAATCTTGATCAACAGTCGCAAGTGATCAATCAAGCAAAGGCTCAAGGCGATGCAATGGTTCAGAATATGCAGGAGCAAAGAGAACTTCAAGATTTGCAGGGGCTTGGAAATATGTGGAACACCGGCAGACAAGAAACAGCGAGTGGTATAAATAATCTTGTGCAGACCGGATTATCTACAGCTAATGCTTTTGCTAATTTGTCTGATGGCGGAGGAGGTTCGGGAGGACAAACTTCACAAGGAGGATTGTCAATGGTTAATACTAATTCTTTATCTAAGGCGGCAAATTTAGATGCGTTAAAAGTTAACCCAACAGGTATATTTGCATCGCAACCCACAAATATTGTAAGCGATTACCTAAGAGGTAATTTGCCTAACGCGTTTAATCTGCCAAATGTAGTGCCTACGGGATTAGGGAAAACTGGAAATATAGCGCCAAATCTATCCACTTTTGGACTTAATGGGCAATTAGCGTCTTACTATAATCCACTTCAACCATTTAGACCAGTATTCAAATTTTAATCAATGACTAAGGGTACATACAGCGCGGGAATACCATTAAAGCCTACAGAACTGAAGGTTGGTGATTACTATTCAAAATATATTGATGACATGATTAAGCGTAATGATGCTAAAAAAGCTGAGTACGCAAAAATGCTTCAAGAGCAACGTAAAGCTGTTGGTGAAAGATTTAAGGACATGAAAATTGATCCTTATTCTACTATTGCTAATTTCCAAGATTTTGCAAACAAACAATTAGTGGACACCGCTAAATACATCGGTGAACAAAGGATGCTTGCTGAAAATGACCTAAAAAATTCACACATATACATTCAGCGGGCAGAAAATGCATGGAACGATTACCGGACTATGGCCTCGTCTTTTGGAAGCAAAGATTTTATTGAAAAAGCTAACGCAAAGCAACAGGCGCTCGCCAATAACGACGTGTTTAGCGACACAGATAACAATGAGCGTTTAAGAATGCTTGGATATGCTATACCTATAACTGAACGAGATGAAAATGGGAGGTTAGTTTTTAAGATGCCAAAAGACGGATACGCTACTGATGATGATGAACTTGGAAGCTATTCCGTTGGAGAAGTTATGGCAACGTTTACATCTCCGGATGAGATCAATTTGCTTAGGAGTAATAAGAGTAACGGCAACAACGGCTTTTTGGATAAACAATCTTATGATGTCGCAAAAGTAATGGCTGATGAATACAGTAAAAACACAGATGGGAACGTTACTAATGCCGGAGAATGGTTTTCAAAAGAAAGAGGCAGTCAGTGGTTTGATTCTACATTCGGAACGTTTAATATAAATAATATCCCAACAGTAGTATCACAGTATTCAAGACAGGTGTTAAAAAAGAAAATTGAGACAGAGGAAGATTTTGCCGCTGCAAAACAGGGAATAATCAACCATATTTCATCACTTGTCCCAACAATGACTGAGAGAGACACTAAATATACAGCTGCGGATTTGGAAGCAAAAAGGCTTGGCAACATAGAAAAAGGCCTTGATATAGCCAAAAAACAGGCTGAAAGAATGGCCGGTTATCCGAGCTTGAGAAATAGCGGCGGAGGAGGTGGCGGAGGTAGAGGAAGCACCGGAATGACAAACGGATCAACAGCCGGATTGTCGTATTCATCCGCTAACCAAAATGTGTTTGTTCAGACAAAGGTGAACAATAATGGCAAGTCGGTAACCGTTGTAAAACAACAGCCAATGAGGATCCTTACTCTTCCAAAACTAAAAGGACAACCCGCAACAGATAACGTTTTTGGCGTTACGAGATACCGTAATAAGAAAGGAGCAATCGTTAATGCTTATTACGTTGGAACTCCAGCGGAAGATGGTAGAATAACAACATCAAGGGTTGACGGCAAAGAGTTAGATTCTTATTTTGTCAAACTCGGTTATAACCCTATGGTAGCGAAACAATATTTGTTCGAGCAAACTAATGACCCTACCAATAGTGATGTTCCATATATCGGTACTCAAACCGGTAAATGGTATAACATTCCACGCTATGCAAAACCCGTGTTCTTTAAAACTAAAGAAGCAAAAGGCGAGGAGGAATCGTATTAAAAGAACCTAACAATAGAATAAGACTATTATAATTATGGACGAACAATTAAAGTCATTGTACGAAAGTTATATTGCAGCAGGCAATCATGAAACACCTGAACAGTTTCTCGAAGCTAAAGAGATACTTGGAGATGACCGGTTTTATAACTACGTAAACTCTATGATTTCCGAAAAAAAAAAGAACAATCCGATAGACCAATATTCGAGGACGGAGAGATCGGGAGCGAATGGCTATTTGAATCCAATGGACGTTCCGGCGACACCGCTGCCGAAAGACCAAGATTTTTCGGAATCGGGTACTATTCTGCCAACGCCTTCTACGGAATCGGAGTTGGGGGATGGAGCGTCTTTGTCTACAGAAAATTCTAATATACCACAAATCGAAACACAGAACCCCGGAGTTGATGCTTTGGGGAATTATGCTTTGCCACCCATTCCTGAAATAAAAGGAGTGGATATGGTTAATATTGTAGATGTTGGAAATAAGAATTTATCCAATATTGATAGGTTTTATAATAGTAAAAATACCAAAAGCAACACTTTAAAAGAAAAGCCAAACAACACAACAGGCAATGTTGATGTTGACAAACTCGCCGGTCAAAACGACGAGATTCAGCCGGACATAACATTGACACCAACCCCTGAAAAACCTATTGAACCACAAGAGGATGATATTTCAAAATATATCCCGGACACTTACATTCCAAGCGGAGGCTCTTTTTCAATACAACCATTTAATGAATTGGGAGTAAGCAGCAATCCTGATATTGCAAAAGGAAATGCAGATATTGAGGCTATTGCAAAAACTGGCGTTTTGAGCATAGATGGTTATGATAATAATGGTCGTGCAATGTACCGCATCACCGACAAGAATTACTATGATAACGTATATGTTCCATACATTAATGATATAAATACACAACTTGAAAAAGGAAGGGAGGATTATAATGTCTCTGCTGCTAAGAGAAACAGCAATCTTCCAGAAATAGAATATACGGAATCAGATTTATACGAAGCAGATTTTTTCCGTAAGGCGGGTGTGTTAATAACTGATGACGAAAGAGACTTATTAGCTACACCTGAAGGCAGAAAACAATTAGAACAGCGGTTTGGCATCCATGAACCAGATTTGCCGTATAATGATCAGTTAGAACTCGGAAGCAAATACGTAAATGAAATATTTTTTGGGGGGCTAAGGGTATCCGCAAGAAATGAAGAGACATCGATTTCAAATCTGTTCGATGACAAAAACAGCGGGATATATGCTTCCGATGAGCAAGACGAGTATAATTATTACAAGAAACTCTTTTCAGACCAAAGAAGAATAGCAAACTTTGGTCAGTTTATGGAAGACTTCGGTAAAGATATGTTCGATACGTCCTATATCGGTATGATGTCAGCTAAAAAGAACCAAAGAGCAAGGCTTGACGTTATTAGAAGATTTCTTGAATGGGAAGGAAGAAACGACCTGCTTGATTACGAATTGTCTGTAAAGGCCTACGATAAAGCTATCGCCAAAGCATCTAAATATCAGATGGATGGCAATGTTGAGGCGGCAAATTCTGAATTTGCGAAAGCTTCAAATTTTGAAAATTTAGCAAGCGATGCTTTTGCAAGGTATTCTGACAAGAATACTGAAATAGAAAATTCACTTAACAATTATTCAAAAACGAACAAAGAAGATATTGAAAGGGATCAGTTTAAATTAGATTTATATAATAATCAGAATAAAGCTGGCGTAAAGAATCTCTTTGGAAACATTGCATTGGGAATTGGCACATCTATCCAAAACACAATTGCGGGTGCAGCGAGAGTTGCGTCTGCACCATTTGGGGATGGATTAATAAAAGACTTTACAGATGAAATATCGAAGCCATTATCCATTGGGAATGTTCAGGTTTCAGGAATTTCAGACAAGGTAAAAAGATATTTCGATGAAAACGGAAAAGAAATATATAGACAATACAACGACGGCACTATATATGAAATAGGACATAATGGAAAGTTGTTTGTTCCAAAATTCATCAAGCCATCAAAAGAATTCCTTGACACATTAAAGTCAGAAGATGATTATGAAATTAACGCTTCCGGCTTAGCTTTTGTGACATCTAAAATGTTAGGTGACATTTATTTAACCACATCAACTGGTAGCGGATTATCATCTACTGCTGTAAAAGTATCAAATAAAATAAGGAGAGTTTTTGGAGCAGAAAGTTCCATGGCAAGAAACGCCGCAAGCTTTGCGCGTTTAGCAAAGAACAACGAAACAGTATCCGGATGGACTTTGCAAATGTATAATGACAATTATAAAGCGGCAGAAGAAGGCGGAATACAGAGTAATGCAGCAAAACACCTATATGCCGCATCACAATCATTAATTTTATCGCTTATATCTAAGATAAATCCTGACGAAAACTTCCTTAAAGAAGTCGTAAAAGACAATCGGGCTATTGTATCAGCATTATCTAAAAACCAATTGAACAAGGCGGCACTCATAGTGGATTCTTTTGTAAGAAAGGCTATCAATAATGCCGGGAGAGAAACGATAGAGGAAAATGTTCAGCAGGCCACACAGGATGTTTCGAATATCATCATTAACACATTAGGAAATAAAGATTTAAAGGTCTCAGATGCTAAAGATTACAAGGATGTTTTTGTAGGTACTGTTGTTCCGTCAATAGTTCTTTCAGGACTTGGTGGTAGCTCAAGAAATGTGAGAGTAGGTGATAAAACTTTAGATTTGTCATCAATGAACAGATCCGAACTTGTAACAGAACTTGCAAGGACTGATGGCGGGATAAAGCTTCTTGAGGATTTTAGAGACAATACATCGTTTGAATCTCAATACAAAAACGCCAATGAAGTTTTAGCTGAAGTAGTTGCGCGCAAGAAATATATTGATAAAATACCGTCTTCTGACCAGTATTCAACAACAGTGCTTAGTGAGGTTGTACCGCTTATGCAGAAGTTAGAATCAAAAAGAAATGAATTAAACAAGGATGACGGAACTTTTACCGAAAGAATTAATAAGGAAATTGACGAACTAACTCTTCAGATAAACAATATTTTAGATCAATCTATTAATGAAGAAGCCGATACACAACCCTCACAGGAACAAGAAACACCACAAGACCAAAGCAACACAACCGACAACGAACCCGAACAAACGGCAGCACAGCAACCTGAGCCAATCCAACCCAATGATGGAAGCGGAGGAGCAGAAGTTGCAGCAGAAGCGGAAAGTGGCATAACAGAACTTCCTCAATTATCACAGACTGATGACAAAGGAGAAGAAAGCAGTGTAGAGCCACCGTATAAAGTAGAATACGAGGGAGAGATATATATTATAGATGGTGATAGTGTTACTACCATAGACGGAGGGATAACATTTAAACAAGAAAATGTTAAAAAATATGGCGTAAGAATTGCCGACAACACCGATTCAGAAAAACCAACCCAGGGTAATGAACAAGAGACCCAGCGTATAACAGAAGAATTTCCGACATCAAATAAAAAATATTCCATTATAAAAACAACTAATGGAAATAGAATTTTATTTGAATTCAAAAATAACGAGACAGGAGAAACAGTACAGCCTTCTGCTCCTACATCGCAAAAATACCTGTTAGAATACTTCGACAACAACGAATTCCCGGAAACCCAAATTCCGGAAGGAATCAATGAGGGTGAATATTACCAACTCATTTCGCAAGATTCATTCAATCCGCTTGAGTTAGCACAGGCATTAAATAGCGTACCTAAATACATTGATATTTTAGGCACTAAAGAATGGGCTATTGCGGAGACAATGAGAAGAGTTACACCCGGTAGCTGGAACCGTTCAGGAGACAGAAATAATACACTAAAAGGAATCGCTAAAGCATATTTTGTTAAAAAAGAAAACGTAACCCCGCAAAGCAATATTGACCGGTGGGCGTATGATGCTTCGGCTTTGTTTTCCGATAATTATGGAGGGAATGAAATTACCCATGATGACATCATTGCATTCATTGAGGAATACCCTAACGGCGCAAGCGAAGCGTACAGAAAGAGACACCCCTATTATGAAGCATTAAAAACAAGGTTTGAAGAAGTAACCGGACTAAGCGCTGAATCGCAAAAGGTGATGGATCACATACTTGGAAAACCTCAGCGAGACATTGAAAATGAAAGGAGGGCAAGAGAATATGCAGAAATGCAATATGAAAAACTTTCTGATGAAGCGAAAAATAATTTAGTTGATGAATACAACGATTGGTTTAATTCGCTAACTTTGGAAGAGAAAGAAACCGAACTACTAAACTCATATCCATACGATTATGAAAAAACAACAGGAAAAAGCACTCAGGGAAATGAAGGAAAACCCGAACCTTCCAACAGGAAAGGACAAAGCGATCCGAATGCTCCAAATAAAGGCACTGAAAAATCAGGCGAAAAAACAGGAAGCAAAAACTCGCCAGAATACAGGGAAGCCCTAAAACAGTACCAAGAATCTGAACAGAGAGAAAAAGTCGCAAAGGACAATCTTGATAAACTTCAAAAGAAAATCAATAAAGATTTCGCTGATGACCAAAAAGGGTTATTTGAAGAAAGAGCGTCCGATGCTAATGCTGGACTGTTTGACGTTCGCGCAGACGGAGAAGCAGGAAAAGAAGTTTTAGCTAAGTCAAAAAAAGAATATGCGGATGCCAAGGCAGAAAGGGAGAGACTTGGCAAGAAACTTCGTGATTTAGAAAGCGGAAAAGAAAGCGGTACGGGAAGTATAGATTTCGACACCAAAGAACAGCCGGGAAATGACGGTTCTAAGAAAACCGGTTTCATTAAAAAAACTGAAACGCGAAGAATCCGTGACGAAAAAATCAACAAGGAGTTAAATGCCGCTCTTGATGAACTTAACAAGGCAATCAGAGTAAATTTGTCTTCAGGCGTTAATCCTGAAATCCTTATCAAAGGGACAAAGGTTATCGGCATCTATACTAAAGCGCAAATCTTTAAATTCTCAGACATAATTAGCGATGTTCTCGAAAGATCCGGAGAACTGTCACGTGAGCTTTTTGACGGAATCAAACAGTCTTATGCGGCCTACGCTTCAACAGCTGACGATTATACATACAAACAGCTTGACCAAAACGTAAGGGATTACTCTTACGAAATGTTTGTTTCAAAGCAGAATAATGTTGATCCTAAGCAAGATTTCATCGATAGGATTCAATCTCATCTTCAGAATAAAGACAAACTTAACATAATAAAAGTTCGTGCTATTGCAAACGAAGTTGGTCTTGAAGGTAAAAACGACACTACTCTTCAGGAATACATTGAAATGGCTATTATAAAGGAAGCGAAGTCTATATCCTCACAGAACATATCCCGCTCCGAAAAGTTTGAGCAAATAAAGGAACTGTACAGAATACAACCCACAATTTCTATGAGAAGCGGAAATAGGGTAGAAATGCAACAGTATTCGACGCCAATACCTATGTCGTTTCTTATTGGAGAATTTTTACAGAACGCTGCTCCGGAATCCACATTAGAGCCAAACGCCGGGAACGGTATGCTGGTTTTCAATATGGACGAAAGCAAAATTATCGCAAACGAACTTGATGACGTCAGACGTGAAAATTTAGCCGAAGGAAATTACAAAGAAGTAACGGGACAGGATGCCCTAAAACCTTTCAACATTCTGCCGCAAGATGCGGTAGCAATGAATCCTCCATTTGGCAAACACAAGGAGGTTGATCATCTTGGATATAAAGTGTCTGGGCTTGACGAAAATATGGTTATCAACGCATTAAACACCTTAAAAAACAATGGTTCAGCAGCAATAATCATAGGAGGACATAATAAGTATAGGGAAAACGGAACACTTGCTCAGGAAAAGCAGTTCTTGAATTACCTTTATAACTATTATAATGTTGTGGATGTTATCAATATGGATGGCAACCTCTATGCGAAACAGGGAACTAAATTTCCGACAAGAATGATCCTTATCTCAGGGCGCAACCGTGAACTTGTACACTCAGACAACTATGGAGAAGATATTGATTATGCACCACTTAGGGAAGAAGTTAATTCAAAAGTTGTAACTTCGTTTGACGAATTATACGACAGAGTAGAACAAGCAATAAATACCACAAACAATGAAAATTTACTACAACGAGAACCTACCAAGCCTATCGGCAGTACTGATGGACGAGAGGCCGGAGGAAATAACCCCACAAATGATAGAGGAGAGAATAACGGAAATGATTTACAACGAGGTGCAGGCGGGGAGGAATCCTTACCAAATAGCGGAGGAAACACTGATGACGCATCTATCGGCAAAAACACCGGAAGAGCTGGCGGCACTGATAATGGAGACGGACGCAATGTGGGAAGTGGTACAGAGTCTGGAGGACGGAAAAATACTGGAAGCGAACAAGGAGACCGAGGAGGCTTATTACCTAACAAAGACACTCCGCTGGTATCTGAATACAGTGGAGGAGTACAGGGAGAGTCAATAAAAGTCGACCTTTCCGAAGAAAAATCACCATATCCGGCTCAAAGTAAATCTGATCAAATCGGATCGGTTATACCAACAAATATGGTGCAGTCTATTTACAACGCATTAAATAAAATTGGTGATGTAGATGAGTTCGTTCGTGAAAGACTTGGTTACAATGATAAAGACGAACTTTACGCAGCGTTATCAGCAGAGCAGGTAGATGGTGTTGCGCTTGCTATTTACCAAATGGAAAGAGGTAAAGGCTTCATTATCGGTGATATGACTGGTGTAGGAAAAGGAAGGCAAGCAGCAGCACTTATTAGATATGCTGTAAAACAAGGTAAAAAACCTGTATTTGTAACCGAAAAAGCAAACTTGTTTAGTGATATTTACCGAGACCTCGCAGATATTGGGAGCGCAGATTTAGTTCCATTCATTCTAAATAGCAAATCAGCAGATTCCGACCCTTCAATTACGGATAGCGATGGTAATGTGGTTTACAAACCATTATCTGATGCTAAGAAGAAAGAAGTCCTTAAAAGCGGAAAACTGTCTGATGGATATGACTATACCGTAATGACCTATAGCCAAGTCAGCAGTGAAAGATTTATAGACAAACGTGCTTTCATAAAGAATCAGGTAAACGGAAATATTTTAATTCTTGACGAATCCCATAACGCAGGTGGTAGCGAAAGTGGGACTGGAGAATACTTCCAAAATCTTGTAGGAATATCAAAAGGGACAACATACTTGTCGGGAACTTTCGCAAAGCGTCACGACAATATGCCTGTTTACGCACTGAAGACAGATATGAGCGACGCAAATATGTCGCAAGCAGAACTCATAACAGCAATCGAGAGGGGCGGTGTTCCAATGCAGGAAATTATGAGCCGTGCGCTTGTTGAAGCAGGCCAAATGATAAGAAGGGAGCGTGACTTTACGGGTATTACTATTGACTGGGAAGTTGTTGAGGGAGATAAATCTAAAAACGAGGAAACATTCAACAAGGTTGTTGATATTTTTAACGACATTCTAACGTTTCAAAAAAACCACATCAACCCAATCATTGATGGCGTAAATGAATCACTCAAAAAGAAACAGGGATCAGCAGAGAAAAGAAAAGGTACTAAGGATTTAGGATTAAACAACACTCCTTTTTCAAGTCGTGCCTTCAACCTTACAAGGCAGCTTCTTTTCGCTATGAAGGCAGAGACTGTTGCAGATGAAGCCATTAAGGAAATAAAGGCAGGACGCAAGCCTGTAATTTCTTTTGATAGCACAATGGAAAGCTTTATGAGCGAAACTGCAAAAACGGGGGAAACCATTTCAGAACCCGACTTTTCGCTTGTAATGAACCGTGGCCTTCAAAGCGCCATGAGTTACACCGAAAAAGATGCAAGAGGAAAATCGGAAAAAAAATACTTTACATTAGATGACCTTGACAGTGAAGGTAAAAAAGCATATAACGCCATCCTTAATAAAATTTCAAAAACAACCGTTGGAATATCCGCTTCACCTATTGATATTATTACTGACAGAATAGAAAAAGCAGGATATTCGGTTGGTGAGCTTACAGGTAGGAAAGACAAAGTTACTTTTAACGGTGATGGTACAGCCACTATCGAAAAACGCACGGACAAGGATAAGAAAAAGCTTGCAAGAGACTTTAATAATGGCGGCATAGATGTATTGCTAATTAACCGAAGCGCATCTACTGGTATATCGCTTCACGCCTCTGAAAAATTCAAAGACCAAAGGCAACGTGTAATGCTTGCAGTTCAACCGCAGCTTGATGTAAATACAGAGATTCAGATGCGTGGACGTATCGACAGAACAGGGCAAGTTGTTCGCGGAGCATACAGATATATTATGTCATCCGTTCCGGCAGAACAGAGACTTGTGATGATGCTTAAAGCAAAGTTGAAATCGCTTGATGCCAATACTACAAGCAGCCAGAAATCCAAAACAAACGAGATAAAGGTATCTGACTTCCTGAATAAGTACGGAGACCAAATTGTGTTTGATTACCTTATTGAAAACCCAAGTATTGAAAGTAAATTAGATGTACTTACTGACGCTGATTTTGAAGCGGGCAAACCAAGTAGGGAAAACTTTGCCAACTTTGTTACCGGTCGTGTTGCTTTGCTTACCGTAAAAGAGCAAGAAGCGTTCTATAAGGAAGTGTCAGAAAGGTTTGACGCAGAAATAGAGTATCTGAATGGAGCAGGAGCCAATGATCTTGAAATAACTGAAATGCCGCTGAACGCAGAAACTAAAAGCACGCAAGTTATTGTTCCAGGAAAAAATAACGGAAGCGTATTCAGTAATGATAGTGTTTTGGAAACCGTAGAGATTGACGTGCTTAAAAAGCCAATGAAGTCAGAAGAAATTCAGAAAGCTGTCAACGATACTTTGAAAGGCAAATCTCCCACTGACTACAACATGGAGATGATAGATAAAGTAGATGCTTATAACGAGGAACTTGACAGGAAGTCTGAAGAAAAAATAAGCAAGCAAAAGTTATCCAAAGCCTCATTGGGCAGTATTAACGCTGAAATCGAAAAAAGAGGATTGACAAGCAGGGATGCCGAAAACTTTAAAAAAGAATCTATACAGAGAATAAAAGATTCAGAATTAGAAAGTGAGAAAGAATCTACCCGGACAAAACTGCAACCTATAAAAGAAAAATTCAGAATGTTCCGTGTAGGATCAACATATATGATACCTGCATCACAGAATATTACTGACAACACGGTGTATTCCTATGGTATCTTCCTTGGCTATAAAACAAAAGATAAACTTACACCATCTAATGTGATAGCCGTGTTTGCCACTCTTGACGGAAGAAGGAGGGTTGAAATTCCGTTTTCAAAAAACAACCAGTTGAATGCTATCGCTCAAAAAACAAGCTCTTCAATGATGAAGATAACACTTGATGAGTGGGATAAGCAGATACCAACAAGCACAAGGAAGAAAGCTTATGTTGTAACCGGAAATATTTTACAGGCTTACGGTACTATTGATGGTCAGCTTATTACCTATACCACAAAGGATGGTAAAATAAATCAGGGTATCCTACTTCCAGATAATTTTGATGCGAGTAAGCAGAAAATGAAAGTCTCCATTGTTAATATGGAAGGTACTATCAGAGACGGAAGAGCTGTTACAGATGTTACAGGAGAAATTACAATTTCTAAAGTGTACGGCGGATTTGTCATATATGTTCCTAAATCAAAAGCGAAAGGTGAAAAGTATTTTGCCAATACCGGATTAAAATCTCTTGTTGAAAACGGTGAGTTTAACCAGTCAGGAAGCAATTTCGTAGGTAAAATTACAGATGCAAATCTCAACAAAGTGCTGCATTATATGTATGATACCTATAATACATCCGTTTACACAGACGCTTCTCACACTAAGAAAAAAACAGACGGTGAAATGGCGCAGGAGCGTCAGAAAAAAATGATGGGAGAACGCATTAAGCCTGAAAAATCAGCGCCAAATGCAAAACCAAGACCGCTCGACGAAATTACCCGTGACCTTGCAAAAGGATTAAATGCTACCCTTATTAATGCAAGAACAGGCCGGCGTAATGCAATAGGAAGTTATGATCCAACAAATACGCTCGTAAGAATTAAAAACGCCAACGACATTGATACAGCAATCCACGAAATTGGCCACTTGCTCGATGACCGGTTTGATATTTTCGGAAACATTGATCCCCTGAAAAGAAATCAAATAGAGGAAGAACTACAATGGTTTGCCGACAGAGGAGGAAGTAACCCTCCTAAAAAAGCCACAGCGGTGCAGAAAAAAGAGTATCTGCATAGAGAGGGTCTTGCTGAGTTTGTCAGAGCATACACGGCCAACAGAAACGAGGCAAAAGCTATTGCACCGGAACTTTTCGATTATTTTGAAAATACCATCGATGCTAAAACAAAAAAAGTGCTTGACAAGTTAAGACAGGACTATATCAACTTTAGCAACGCTACAAACGAAGATAAAATTAACGCAAGTGTTGACGAGTTAACACCCAAGAAAAAGGCATGGACGAAACGCGCTGTGGAATACCTCTTCCACGAGGATGAAATCTTTGGCAACCAGCTTTGGGCAGGGCTTAATATGAATGTCATTAACTCTTCATTTAAAGCTAATAAAGCGTTCAGATATATCAATAAATTAAACGGAAAAACCGATTTATTCCCAGATGAAGATTTTACAATACTGAACAGAGTGTTCAATGGCGTATATGGGAAGATAGACAGTATTTTAAGAAACGGACTTGTTAACAGCAAGAATAAATTCCTAAAAGACAAGAACGGCAAAAGAATGACTATGGCATGGTTGTTTGAACCGCTTGACAGCAGTTCGTTGAAGTCTATAACTGAAGAAAGAGATTATGTTAAGGCCGTAATGATTGCACAAAGAACAGAAGAATATTCCCGTAAATTCGGAAGAGACTTTGCGCTTTCAGGTATCGGCGGTGGAATAGAAAACGAACTTGATTTAGCGTTAAATATGCTTCGAGACTTTGAAAACTTAAAAACTCAAAACCCGGAAAAACACGCAAGAATAACAGAGGCTATTGACCGGTATCGACAATATGCCGATGCAGTATTAAGATACTCGGTTGAGAAAGGCAGAATGAGTGAGGAAACCTATGATAAAATAAAGGATAACAACGAGTTTTATACTAATATGATGCGTATAAAATCAGTGGTTCCTGGCGATGAGGACGTTGATGATTTATTCAAGACAAGCGCAAATATCACTTCAGTAAAAGAAGCAGTAAGAAAGGCGAAAGGCGGCTATGGAAAATTGAGAGACCCATACGATGCTTTATTAATGACTTCTACAGCAATTATAAAGGAAGCCGACAGAAATGAGGTGATGCGCAGTTTTGTTAAGGGACTTAAAAGCGAAAGGGTTATGGGAGAAGGAAATCCTATTGATTTTGCAAGGGTTGCGAGACTTGCTAAGTCCGGAGATGAAAATGTCCGATCTGTATTTGTTGACGGCAAGGAAGAAAAATGGGCGTTTGGTAAAGATATTATCCCTGCGCTTGCGGCATTTGAAAGTGACCCCAACTCAACATGGGCGAAATTATTTTTTACGATGCCGGCAAAGGTTATAAGGTTCACGGTAACTACATTCCCTGCGTTTGCGGCAAGAAACCTTACAAGAGACACCGTTTCAAGGCTTGTAAATAGCTATACTGTTGACCCGAGAAAAATTGAAACGCTTGATGTTACGCACAACAAAACCGATAAAGAAAATTTTGAGGTATTTGGTGCGAGCATGGCCGGATATTACAGTGATAAAGACCGGTACAAAAAAGAGATACAGAATGCCATGAAAGATGCAGTGGATAAAGGGCATTTTGTTATACATTTAGGCCGAATACCAAAGAGATATAAGCAACTGCTTGAAAAGGGGGAAAACATAAACCGTATCGCGGAGTTTAAATCTGCTTTTGCACAAGCTAAGGAGAAAGGCATGGATGATTACAACGCAGGCCTTTTCGCTGCGGCACAATCCAGAGATCTTCTTGACTTTGCAGTAGGCGGAACATTAATAAAAGAACTCAACCAATATATACCGTTCTTGAATGCAGCAGTACAGGCCACGTCAAGAACAGTTAGAGGGGCTAAAGACAATCCTGCGGCATTCCTTGCAAAAACTGCAATACTTACGGTAATGCCTACTATTTTACAGAAGACGTTAGTTAATTTCATGGATGATGACGATGAATACGAAAAGCTGCCTGCATATATGAGGGATTTCTTCTGGTGCTTCCGTACACCGTGGACTGAAGATAAGTGGATGTGCATACCTAAGCCATACGAAAATGGGCTTATAGCGTCACTTGTTGACAGAATGTGGAGTAAGGCGGCAGGAAATGAAAAAGCAATGGATGGTTATGTTGGCTCTTTAGCAAAATCTCTTATACCGGTTGACGAAAGCGCGTGGCTTGGTTCTATAAAACCAATAATAGAAACCTTATCCAATAAAGATTTCTTCAGAGATAAAGCGATTGTGCCGTTTTGGGACGAAGACAAAGCAAGAGGCCTAAGGGAGTCTGATAGCTATGCGTCGAGATTATCCCAGGTGATAACAGATGCGATTTATTCAGTATCTATGAAAAAAATAGACGTTAATCCGAACAATGTTGATCACCTAATAAAAGGATATGGAACGTATCTTGGTAATCTCGCTCTTGTCGTAAGTGACATTGGACGTGAAGGCAGTTACAACAAGCTTAATATGAACATAGCGGGCTTCAGCAAAGACGCACCAGTTGCAAGCGCATCAAATGTAAGGGAGATGATGAGGCTATTGAAGGAAATAGGCAAGGCAAATGGAAAGACGGCGAGAAAAATGCGCGACCTTCAGCGAGAATACTACAAGCTTGAAAAGGAACAAGACAGAAGGAAAAAACTGAAAGAAATCTATGATTATGCAGATAAAATGATTCCTAAGATACAGGCGGAAAAAGAGAGACTGTTAAATAAGAAATAACAAAAATCCCCACGTTATTGTGGGGATTTTTGTTTAATTATAAATGACGCCAACATGATCCTTTAGATACCCAACCTGGAGTTCTCCGGTAGAAACTTTGCCGCTTGGCGCAGTGTACTTAATTACAGCCCTTATTTCGGTGGGAACTTCAGTGCTATAGTCGTCCCATTCCCAATCTATCATCGCTGTTAATGGAAATGATAAGTTGGTTTTTTGGTTTGCTGGAGACAACGAAACTGCGTTCCTCTGATTCTGAGATGTTGCGTGTACATCTGTAATTTCGTAATCCCCATAGTCGATACCTAAAAGCGTTCTAACGTCTATATCTCCATAGAATTGGCAGTTGCTTTCGCCATAGTTGCTTACATTTCCTATTCTGCAACTACCCCCAATCATCGCGCTGAATACTGTTCCGTTGTTAAAAGAGTGATCTAAGGCCTCTAAATCTACCATATTAAGGTTCACTGTAACAATTTCATTATTGGATGCGGCACCGCAGAATCTCTCAAGCGTGAATGAAGTAATGTACGTTCCGGTATGTTGATTGTCGCTCTCCCCCTCCGCTGAAAATTTTAAAACCTTATAATCAATAAGATCTTTAGTAAGAATCTCTTGACCCACTGTTACCGGAGCAAAAGATGGAGTGCCACCGCGCTGGGTATTGTAGAACAAATAACCTTTATTGGGCAGTGAAAGTATTTTTATTTTATCGTTAGCCCAATTACCACACACAGAATTCATTGCATAATCATTAAACTCGCTGCCGGCATTGTTTATACCCACGTCGTCTTTATTAGCAGACCACGTGCTAAGTGAGTTATAATTAGCCGTAATCGTTATTTCGCGTACACCCTTTGTTTTTATGTTTATATAAGCCATGTTTTCTTGATTATATTGTGAGTAATGCTTTCGCGAATTGAGAATACACTCTGTTCTTTTCTTTGCCATACACATAAAAACCACCTGACACTGAAGAGAAAGAACGTATGTTTATTAATGGCTTTCTTGACATATTACCATGGTATCCGTCCATTAGCAGTTGGCCGGACGCGTATTGAAGGGCGATCTCAGTTTCAGCCGATTTGTTGGTATTGAGTATTAATTCGTAATCTCTTGTTGCTCCAGGACTAAAAACGAAGTGTTTATCAGTCACTCTCCTAAACGAGTTGGTTGTCCCTGACCATGTTTTTTTGGTGAGTATTTCACAAGATGACTGAAGTGTTATTTCCTGCGTGGTGAACCTTTGATTATGAAGCTGGCATTTAGCTACAAACGTCATCTTAGTTACACAGTTATGAGCTTGCGGGGATAACCTGAAAGAACCTTTTGGTATAAAGACTTCGTTCAATTTATCTATATTGTTAAAATCTCTCTTAATAGGAAAAGAATTGGCAAAATCCCCATTGTCGAGATATATCCTAAGATAATTATATGGTGCGCTTTGACTTGATACTACATTTTTATTTGAATCTAAAACCTCATAAACATTTGTATTAGGCCTAAGTCTATCTCCCTTGATGAAGTTGCCTAATTCATCATACATCATAATATCAATGTAGTATTCTTTAAGCGTTGCGGCTGTTGGAGGGAAATATGGACTGGATGATGCGATATAATTTAACAGTATTCCGCAAGACCAACTTTTACCAAGCAAACTCTGCATCTGCGATGGATAAGCTTCTTTACGATATGTCAATGCCACTAAATTTCCATTACTTAACGGTACAGACTGTCTGCTGAAATCCTGCTGGGTCTCATATTGGCCAAATGTATAGAAAGTTCTGTTATAATTACCGCTTACGTAGCCTCCAACATACTCTGTATATTTATCTTCTGACAAGTAGTTTTCAACGGCAAAAGAGTAATTGATAGTATTGTCAACGGGAACATAAGCTTTAGCCCTTTTATCCACAGTGATTTCGCCATAGAAAAGCACATTCCCGCTAAGATCAACAATATTATATGAGAATATGCCAGAGTAATTTTGAGTTGATCTGTATTCTTCACTATCTTGTGAAAAATAAGCAATGTGCGTCTGCCTTACACCGTTTCTGAACAGAGGTATAGGATTGTAAGTTATTATTTCCTGCCTATCTCTATCGTAATCTATGCTAACGATTTCCGGCATAGCTGTGTCTGTTGTAGTTCCGCCGACTGTAGGTTCGCCCAAGAATGGGTCGTATTGCAAAGGGTAACTTGCCAAAGCCCCATTAGTGCATAGCATATCGGTATAAGAGCCTTGTCCCATAACTAATTCTGGTTGAATTAATATAATGTCACAATCCACTCTACTTACAACATCAAGAATACCGCCTGCATTTTTAAAGAGGTCATCAAGTATATTTAAGTTTACCGCGGCCATCCTTCTCCCATCAATATATACATCACCGTCGTCATAACAGTCAAGGATTCTTATTGTGGAATCAACCTTAACCGGGCTTGTTGGAATTTTACCTATTGTATTAATAGTAACCTTGCTCATAATCTTATTCACTGTTGTTTAGCGTTCCAATTAAAACTTATAGAATCATTTAGCGTTCCTGCTACAAACTTCAATAATCCATTATTAATGTTTTCTGCACTGATATAAAGATATGGTGAAGTAAGCCTTTGATTATTGTAAAACAATCCGTAAGGAGTTGTTAATTCTTTTTCAAATTTTTCGTAGAATATTTCTACACCAATCATTGCATCTCCATCGTAGTCGTAGTAGTGACTTGTGAAGTCAGACATAGAAAACACATATACGCTTTCTGCATTTACATTTTTTGTTATATCAAAAGTCTCTGGTTTCGTGTTGTAAACTAAGGCAAATTCCATAAGAGACCCGTGTGACATAAACTGTACAATGTTGCCTCTATTCTCAGATGCTGATGGAGTGTATTTAATTAATACTCTTAACTCCCCATTACCGTTAATTGTAACGGTATCCATTGAATAGACATTAATAACACTTCCTGCACTTTCTAACGAGAAAAGAGTATCGCCTGCATTGTAAGATTGCCCCGATGCATTACTATAAACAACGGAATAATCTCTTACGTTTTCTTCACTCCTTATATACGGAATGGGGTCAGTGATTTTCTGAAACGTAAGGGGTTGTGGTGGCGAATTGTATTCACTTACTCTAATCTTCAAATTTGCCATAGCGTTAGTTTACGGATATGTTCCCCCTGCTGTCTTTAGCTTTCCACGTAACGTCTTTTTCGTAATATGCATTTTGATCAATAGGCACATAAGACAGCAGTCCTATATTTGCTGCCGCAATCCATTGACCCGCAACATAATCAGCGCCATTATATTTGTAGCCGGTAACATCTCCGAACAGAGCAATTTCTGCTAACTGATCGCTATCGTAGTCAGTGTAATAACCAGAGAAGTCCGCTAATGCAAATGTTCTGGTTGTTCTGTTTGTAACATCAATAATAATATCAGAAGTTTCCGGAACTGAGTTGTATGCGAGATTAACCTGTAGTGGAGACTGGTCATATATTACGGTAACAGTTTTATTACCCTCGCTTGTAGTTGGGAAATGTTCTACGGTAATACTAAACGTTCCACTACCGGTAAGCGTTTTGTTATCAGAAGACCGCACTGCAAGGTATCCTGCTTGCCCCTGTGTTCCGACACTATAAAGAGTTTGTCCGGCGGTTAATGATTGTCCTGTGCCGTTGCTAAAACTCACACTATATGTTTTTGTCGTGCTTGTGCCTCTTATAAAATCAAGGTAAACCTGTCCAAATGTTATAAGAATTTTTGCTGCTACTTTAAGCCTTAAAATTGCCATGTTTTTATTGTTTTTTAATTTGATATACTGCCCGCTGTATCTCTCGCTTTCCACATGACTGTTTTCTCTGTATAAGCGTTGGTGTCGCTTGGAACAAACTGCAACAAACCACTATTTATCTGCGATTTAGGTATCCATGTTCCACTGGTGTATGGGACGCCGCTTAGTATAAAGCCGGCAACATCCCCTTCAATTGAAACAGCGTCCAGATCGTCGCCGTCTAAATCTGAAAAATGAGTTAAAAAATCGTCCACTTTAAAAGTGTATAACTGACGGTTTTGCCTTTCGATGAAAATATCTGTAATCACAGGCGGCCTGTTCGTTACAGGAACTGTAATAGCGAGAGAATAAATGGATGTATTTCCATTGATGGAAATAGTATATTTTGGCGATAGATTGTCCCCTAAGTATATTCCGTAGTAATGAACGGGAACATTAATGGTTTGGTTTGCGCCGATTGTAAAGCCATTAAGCCTTGCCGAAAAGTTTCCACCCTTGCTGGTATCAGAAAACAAGTCGATTTGTCCAACCGTAAACGGTTGATTGCAGTAGTTTACTATGGTTATATTTTTCTGTGTTTCACCCGTATATTCAAAACCTTTAACAATCCTATCGCTATAAGAATTATTTGGTGCAAGCTTAACACATTCTGACACCACCATCACTTTGGCCGAGACCGATATTCTGATTTTATTCATTGTAAAAAATCATTTAAACAAAGATACATCAAAGTTACGGTTAAAAGAGTTTGCTTATTTAAGCAAAAATCAAAAACAGAGATAGTGATGTTATTTTTGAACAAATATTTGTGATGGGTATTGAAACAAAATATACGGTAGCAGAAGACTTGCACCCGGAAGATTATATAATGATAATCCAAGATGGATGCGTTAAAATTATTTCCTATGAGGAATTCATTAAAGATATTTCGCTCGGTGGGTTCTCTATCTGTGAAGCGTGGTTAAACTGCGTGGAAGGCATAGGTGAATTTGATGGTGACCAGTCCGGAGAGGTAGATACGCCGCCAACGATGCAAGACTTATTTATAATCTTAAACAATAGGCAACAGAACAAAATGTTTGCAAGCGATGATTTTATATCCAAGTATTACGACGCTGAAGGAGATGCTTTTGGGAAAATTATCATCACGGGTGGCGATGTGTCAAACTGGAGTTTGAACGGGCAACCATTGAGTGTCGGAATGGTGATAGAATCCGCTCAGTTGTCGGGATTGGAATATGATGCAAAGAACCAGGATGCCGCCTACATTCAGGATTTATTTTTCGAGGCGTACGATATTAACAATGTAAAAGCAACATCAATATAATGGGATTTAAATTTTTAAAATGGGTTGAGATAATCAAGGCAGAATCAGAAGCGGTAAAACGCAATGCAATGTATGTATTACAGAAGGATGCTGAAACCTGCGATGTTATTTTTATAGATTCTAAAGGAGGGAAAAGAAAAGCAAGTGGCCTTACACTTCCACAAATAGAAAAACAACTCGCAAGGATAGACGCTACTAATATTGATACTATAGCACAAGAGCAATGGAGAAGCGTGCTTAACCTATACACCAAAGCGGAGGTTGATGTCATTTCAGAAGCATTAAGCAAGTCTATAAGTGACGAGTCAACTTCGAGACAATCCGCCGATGCCAACCTGCAACAAAACATTGATGCTGAAGCACAAGAGAGGATTGCAGCGGACACCAACCTACAACAAAACATTGATGCTGAAATACAAGCGAGGATTGCGGGGGATGCCGACTTGGCGCAAAATCATTCTGAGCTACAAGTTGTTGTAAATGCGCTAAAAACGTGGAAGGACGCAATGACCAATGGGGATGAAGACAACCTTGTTAACACGCTAAATGAAATGCTTGCGGTAATGGCAAGTGTACCGGAAGGCACAAATATTTATGCGGTATTAGCAAGCAAGGTAAATACGTCTGATATTGTAAACAACTTAACGTCTTCGTTAACAAATGCTCCATTATCGGCTTATCAAGGTAGTATGCTAAAAGGATTGATTGATGGCTTACAAACAGCTATTAATAACGAAGCGAAATCAAGAGCCGACGCGGATAATCTAAAACTCGACAAGCCTACCACAACCATAACCGCTCCAGACTCTACTTATAAATGGGTGTCGCTACTGAATGATGTAGGAGGCACAGTAAAAATGCTCGCTGGAGATTTAGGTAAAAATATTGCAAACAGCTCTTTAACTTCTATAAGTGGAGCCGGAATGACACAAGGTGCGTCTTATACATGGAATGCGGCAAATTATCCTTTTAACATCACAGGCCTTCCCGATAAATCTACAGATTCTACATTTAACTTAATGTTAACTACCAATACGGCAGGACAAATCGCAAAAAGCGATGGTAGGCAAGTTTTAAAAGGTATGCCTGCACTCCTTACAGATGAAGAAAAGACCACTTGGAAAACTGCAATGAATGGTGGATGGACTACTAATACTATGAGTGTGGGGGTAATTTCGCCTCCAATCATTAATAATAATAATAATAATAATAATACTTGGTTTTTACTAAAAGGCACTAACTTAAACCTTAATCCATCATCATTTAAAGTAGAGATAATGAATGAAGCAGGGATGACTGTATTAGCAACTGTTCCTAATTCCCAAGTTCAATTATATCAAAATGGGACTGATTTAATATTTTATTATAATTTCTCAACTTTAGGTTTAGGAAAGTATAAAATACGTCTTTGGAATGGAGTAGCCTATTATACAACTTCATTATTTGTAGAAGTAGTTAATAATGTAATTAATTTTAATTTATCAAATTTAGAGTGGCAAACAAAAATATATAATGATTTAGTTCCTAAAAACATATCAACTTCTCCAAATAATGTTTCTATGTCATCAGATTTAAAAAATACCGATGGCAGTGAATTTGATGAAGCACAAATTCCCACAGGAACAGTGATAGGAACTATACAATCTAATGCAATCACAGATATTAATGGAGCTCTAATCACTTGGGCTGATGATTTTTATATAAATTTTGACCTTAACGCTGTAAATTCTGCAAGAGGGGGAGCAGGTATTACTAATAATAATGCAATTACACTTACACCTGCTGTTATTTTAGGTTTGTGGACTAATGATGGTTTTACTCAATTAGCTACCACTACTGCTGGAAATAGTTCAGGGAGAAGTGGTGGTACTTACGGATTTACTTTAACAATAATAAAAAGAGGTTCTATTGCAACAATGCTTTTACAAGGACAAAATAGCACAACAATAGGTTCTGTATCTGCTATAAATACATCTGAAAATGTATATTTTAAATTTTTTAAATATATAAATAGAGCACCAGCAACTGGATCGGGTGATACTAATGGATTAATGATAAAAGAAGCATACAAATTTTAAAAATTATGAAATATACATTTTCAGATGTATTTA
>ERZ501061.198-NODE-198-length-22966-cov-3.599494_pt1 | contig 22966 bp, 22 predicted proteins | sample MGYA00510854_ERZ501061 | MGnify/ENA primary metagenome ERZ501061 (study PRJEB25958, sample SAMN03398515) | human skin metagenome | study: EMG produced TPA metagenomics assembly of the Human Skin Microbiome Metagenome (human skin metagenome) data set.
ATAACATTTTATTTCAACAAAAACCGCTAAAACTTGATATATACAGCTATAGTGAGTAAAAGTGGCTAAAAATCAATCTCGCAATGATTTCTTGACTAATACTCAGCGACTGACAGTGTTTTATACCAGACTTACAATAATTAATGTTATTAACAACCTTTTGAAGTTACACTATCGACAAATTACAAAACCCATATTTGATTAATTTTGTGGAAATTTAATGAACGATAATTTTCAAACTTCGACCAATGCCCCAAGCAATATAGCCACGACAGCGCTCAATGTGGTATTAGTGATTATTGAAACCTTGCTGACCCTGTTGCTACGTTTCGATGCGGATCTTCGTAAGACTGTTTATCCTTTAGCCACTACCAATACTGTCGTTCGTATTCACGCTTATATCCCAAACGTCACTTTTTATGTGACTTTTACCGTTAACGGCATTTTGTTAGACAGTCAATTACAGCCTTCTCAGCAGGTCGATGTGACCATCAATGGTTTTACTTGGCAAATCGCCCAGAATTTATTTACCAACCAGCCCAAAGCCATTGAGCAGCTACAAATCCGCGGCGAAGCACAAAAGATGGCAGAGGTGAAGGCTTTTTTACATCAAATTGGTATCAATCAGCTATTACAAGTCATCACAAAAGCAGTCAAAGGCGATAAAGACAAGCAAAAAACCAAAAAGCCTATCAAAACCGATGCTGACTACAAACAACAAGTCGAAGCACTCAATAGCCAAGTCAACGCCGCAAATCTACAAAAAACAGCGCTTGAAGCACAAATTGTAGAATTAAAAAGTAAAAATCAATGGATGAAACGCGCGGCAATCGCATTTTTTGTATTATTCGTTATTTGCGCGATTGGCTGGGCGGTAAAATAACAACCATTGCCTGCATTGCTTTGATAAAAGTCGCTTATCATTAAACAAATAAATCTGAGAAATAAATAAATCCGAGTGTTTTAGTAAGAATTAATCTTGACTAAAAGACTCGGATTTTCATATAATAGCCATACCAACCATAAAACGTGTTTTCACAGCTTACTGTGCTTGAACGGATTTGAATTTTTAACTTAAGTGGGGCTACTATGCGATTGACAACCCGAGGACGCTATGCAGTGACGGCGCTGCTAGATTTGGCATTGCAAGAGCAAAAACATGAATTGGCTGTGTCATTGTCTGATATCGCAAAACGTCAAGAGATTTCTATTTCTTATCTTGAGCAGTTGTTTTCAAAGCTGCGTAAAAAAGGGTTAGTCGTGAGCACTCGCGGTGCGTCAGGCGGTTACCATATTGCCAAACCCATCAATGAAATCTCGATTATGACCATTATTTCAGCCGTTGATGAGTCAGTGGATGCTAGAGCTTGCGAAGGCAAAGGCAACTGCCAAGACGGTGCCATGTGTTTAACCCATGATTTATGGAATGGATTGTCTGAGCAAATTGAAAACTATTTGTCCACCGTGACACTAGATACGCTCATCAACCGTCAAATTATCCGTGAAATTTCTGAGCGTCAAATTTTGATGGTTGAAGACATGCAGGATAAAAATCAGTCTGCGGTAAACCCGATGACAGAGGCACCCGTATCGCAACGATCAAAGAAAATCAGCAATAAAGTTGGTAACATTAGTAATAATCATTCATTAGCTGATAACAGCAAAACCTTAAAACAAAATTCTGGGGAGAATTTGTTAGCATGAATAAATTAGTCTATTTAGATTATGCCGCGACCACACCAATTGATGAGCAAGTCGCCCAAAAGATGATGAAATACATGACCTTTGATGGCGTGTTTGGTAATCCTGCCTCGCGTTCGCATGGGTTTGGTTGGCAAGCTGAGGAAGCGGTTGAAACTGCCCGTGAGCAAATCGCAGAATTAATCAACGCCGATTCACGTGAAATTGTGTTTACTTCAGGGGCTACTGAGTCAAACAATTTGGCGATTAAAGGTGCGGCGCAATTTTATAGTGGTAAAGGCAAACACATCATTACCAGTAAAATTGAACATAAAGCCGTGCTAGACGTCTGCCGTGAATTAGAAACAGAAGGTTTTGAAATCACTTATCTAGACCCACAGCCAAAGACAGGTCTGATTACGGTTGACCAAGTTAAAGACGCTATTCGTGAAGATACTATTTTAGTAAGCCTAATGATGGTGAACAACGAGCTTGGCACGTTAACAGATGTTGCGGCGATTGGTGAAATCACCCGTGAAAAAGGTATTATTTTTCATGTCGATGCGGCGCAAGCAGCCGGTAAAACCCCGATTGATTTAGCGCAATTAAAAGTTGATTTGATGAGTTTTTCTGGGCATAAAATTTATGGTCCTAAAGGGATTGGTGCCTTATATGTACGTCGCAAACCGCGTGTGCGTCTAAAATCACAAATGCAAGGTGGTGGTCATGAGCGTGGTATGCGTTCAGGTACTTTGGCAACGCATCAGATTGTGGGAATGGGTGAAGCATTTGCCATTGCTGGCAAACGTATGGCAGAAGATGAAGCCAGACTGACAAAACTGCGTCAACGCCTTTGGGATGGCTTAAAAGAGCTTGATGAAATTTATCTTAATGGTGACATGAATCACAGCATTCCAAATATCGTCAACATCAGCTTTAACTTTGTAGAAGGCGAATCCTTGATGATGTCATTGAAAGATTTTGCCGTGTCGTCTGGTTCTGCTTGTACATCAGCAACGCTTGAGCCTTCCTACGTATTACGTGCGATTGGATTATCAGATGAGCTTGCTCACAGTTCAATTCGTTTTAGTTTGGGACGTTATACCACCGAAGAAGATGTTGACCATGCGATTGCTGAGATGCGAATCGCGGTTGAAAAATTACGCGCTTTATCACCGCTTTGGGATATGTATAAAGAAGGCGTTGATTTAAATAGTGTGGAATGGAACGAACATTAATTTGTATTAAAAATTAATTTCCATTAAAAATTTATTCAATCGAATTAATAAGTAAAGATTAGTCAGTTACGTTTGACGTAACCAGCCAAAAGGAAAATGAAATGGCCTACAGTGATAAAGTGCTTGACCATTATGAAAATCCACGCAATGTGGGAAACTTAGATAAAGATGCCAAAAATGTCGGTACCGGTATGGTCGGTGCCCCAGCGTGTGGTGATGTGATGCGCCTGCAAATCCAAGTGGGTGATAACGGTATCATTGAAGATGCGCGCTTTAAAACCTATGGTTGTGGTTCAGCCATTGCATCAAGCTCATTGGTGACAGAGTGGCTTAAAGGCAAAACCCTGGATGAAGCTAGCGCAATTAAAAACAAAGATATCGCAGAGGAGCTAGCCTTGCCACCGGTTAAAGTGCACTGCTCAGTGCTGGCAGAAGACGCCATTAAAGCAGCGATTGAAGATTATAAATCCAAAGCTGAAGCTTGATTGATTTCACGATTGTAACAGTCTTATTGATTCATCCTCAATAAGACTGTGTGTGGGTCGCTCAAATTGACTGGCCTAAAGATTGAAACGATTGCAGATTGACATGAGTAAATGGGGTAGTAAAGTGATTGAATTATCAAACGATGCAGCTCAACATGTACGCGAGTTTTTGCAAAACCGTGGTCATGGGGAAGGTATCCGTGTGGGTATCCGTACCGCAGGTTGTTCTGGCTTAGCTTATGTGCTGGAATTTGTCGATGAGCCAGACCCTAACGACCAACGTTTTGAAAGCAACGGGGTTAGTGTTTTTGTCGATCCAAAAAGCTTGGTTTATCTTAATGGTTTGAAAATGGATTTTGTCAAAGAAGGTCTCAATGAAGGCTTTAAATTTAGTAATCCAAACCAAAAAGGTGAGTGTGGCTGTGGTGAATCTTTCACCGTTTAGTTTTTAATATTTTTTTGTCAGTATAGTGATGGCTCGGTAGGGGAAGTTGAAAATGGTTAATTATTTTGAGTTGATGAATGTACCCCAACAATATCAAATTGATATAGCCAAGCTTCAGCAGACCCTTCGCCAACTTCAATCTAAGTTCCATCCTGATAACAATCTTGATGCGTCTGTAGCTGAGCAAAACCTTTCGCTATCTGCTAATACCGATGGTTTTTTGCGTGAATCAATCGCCAAATTATCCGCACTAAAGCCTGAGCAAGCGTCTGCGATTATTAATGAAGCCTACAATACGCTTAAAAACCCCGATTCTCGCGCGTCACATTTATTGGCACTCAAAGGCATTTCACAATCTATTAATCAGCCGATTCGTGATTTGGACTTTTTAGACGATGCCATGTCATTTCGCATCGATTTAGATGATGCTGATAGCCAAAGTATTACGCAACTTAGCAAAAAACTTACCGAATGGCTAAATAATTATCAACTTGCCTTTAACGAAGTTTATCAAAAAATTGATAACTCAGCTGCAGCTGAGGCTAATGATGAAGCCTTAACCAAACAGGCGATAGATATCATTCAAAAACTGCAGTTTTTGGTTAAACTGCAAGCAGATGTGGCAAAAACCACCGATGAATTAGCCCAGCAGAATTTTGATAATGATGATGATCTCTACGTGTAAATCATGATTAAAGGGTAAGTTGTCATAGCGTTGGTTAATTTATTTGGTTTATCATGTTTTTAATTTATAATACCATCCGTTTTGACTTTCTATAAAGATACAAATTAAGCTAAAGATATAAACTAAGCTGGTTTTATTTTCAAATTATTTTTTCTATTTTTTAATTGGTCCAATTTATGTCGTTATTACAAATCGCTGAACCCAATCAAAGTGCCAAGCCCCATGCGCATCGTTTTGCTTTAGGAATTGATTTAGGAACCACGCGCTCACTGGTAGCGGTAGTCCGTTCAGGCGAGCCACAAGTGATTGGCGATAAAGTTAGTGAGTGTCAATCTAACGACAATAACGCCAATGACGACAGTCAAATTGCTAATCAGGTAAAAGGTATCGATTGCCAAAAGCTTTTACCCTCGGTGGTGTATTTTGGCTTAGATGACAATGGCAATCCAGAAACTTTGGTAGGTAGTCATGCTGAAGCAATGGCAGAACAAGCACCAAATCATACTGTACGCTCGGTCAAACGGTTCATGGGTCGAAGCATCAAGGATATTAAGTTCAATCATCCTTATGAATTAGTCGGTGATGTCGACGTCATGCCAAGTATCCAAACCCCACAAGGTGCCAAAAATCCTGTTGAAATATCAAGTATCCTGTTAAAACATCTGTATGATCGGGCAAAATTGGCGTTACCTGACAATAGTATTGTGGGCGCGGTGATTACGGTGCCGGCTTATTTTGATGAAGCACAGCGCCAAGCCACCAAAGATGCGGCTAAATTGGCAGGCATTCATGTGATTCGCTTATTAAACGAGCCGACGGCTGCTGCGATGGCGTATGGGCTGAACCAAGCACAAGACGAAGCGTATCATCTTATTTATGATTTGGGCGGGGGCACGTTTGATGTATCGGTGTTAAAGCTCAATCAAGGTGTGTATGAGGTGCTCGCAACTGGCGGTAATAGCGCACTGGGTGGCGATGATATTGACCGCTTGATTGCTAATTGGCTCATTCAACAAACAGGCTTGAATCCATCAAGCATTGATAACCATCAAAAACAGCTGCTAAACGTACAGGCTCGCACGCTTAAAGAGCAGTTGTCAAAAGCAGACCAAGTGACTGCCAAGCTTTCAATCAGCGGTCAAGCTTTTGACATTGTGTTAACCCAAAGCAATCTTCGTCAAATCATCCAGCCTGTGACTGACCGTACATTAGCGGTTTGTGCGCAAGTGTTACGTGATGCTGGACTTGAGACGTCCCAGCTTGATGAAGTGGTATTGGTAGGTGGTTCGACACGAATGCCATTGATTCAGCAAATCGTGGCAGAAACGTTTAATCAGCCGCCACTGTCACGCATCAATCCAGATGAAGTCGTCGCGTTAGGCGCAGCCAAATATGCCGACCAATTAATCGGACAACAGCAAAATACGGTGTTGCTGCTTGATGTCACGCCTTTATCTTTAGGGCTTGAGACCATGGGCGGTCTTACCGAAGTGATTATTCCGCGTAACACGCCAATTCCTGTGACGCGTAAACAGGTATTTACAACCTATCAAGATAACCAAAATGGTATGATTATCCATGTGGTACAAGGTGAACGCGATACGGTGGCTGACAATCGCTCGTTAGGGCAGTTTAAACTGACTGACATTCCAGCGATGAAAGCAGGGTTGGCGCGTATCGAAGTCACTTTTCAAATTGATGCCAATGGTCAGTTAACCGTCTGGGCTAAAGAGTTGACAACGGGCAAAGCAAGCCAAATTCAAGTCAAACCGTCTTATGGGTTGTCAGAAGATGAGCAGGAAAAACTGCTCAAAGCAGGCTTTGATTTTGCCATGCAAGATCGACTGCAGCGTAGCTTGATTGAAAGTCAGGTAGAAGCAAAACGAGAATTATTGGCGCTAGCATCTGCGCTTGCAGAATTTGGCTTTTTGTTAAGTGATGGGCAAAAAAATACGCTGCAAGCCTCGATGGCTGATGTTCAACAGGCGATTGATGGTGCTGAACAAGCCCAGTTAGAAACAGCGAGCGCGCAGCTAAAAGTTCATAGTGATGATTTTGCTGCACTTATCATGAACCAAGCGGTCAATGAAACCATGAAAGGCACTTCAACCGCGGATTGGTCAAATTAATTTTGAATACATAAGACTATTAATCGTTAAGAGATTGCTATGCCAAAAATTACTGTATTACCGCATCACCAAATTTGCCCTAATGGCGCAGAGATTGAACTCAATGAAGGCGATAATCTATGCCGTGGTTTGCTAGAAAAAGGCGTGAAAATTGAGCATGCTTGTGATATGTCAAAAGCTTGTACTACTTGCCATGTTATCGTGCGAAAAGGCTTTAATAGCTTGGAGGAAATGGATGATATCGAAGCTGATTTGTTAGATCGTGCTTGGGGGCTAGAGCCAAATTCAAGACTGTCTTGCCAAGTCATCATCGATGATCAAGATTTGACCATTGAAATTCCAAAATATACCATCAATCACGCCTCTGAAAATCATTAATGCCAACCGATAAAAAAAGGCTTACTAATCATGTTTAGTAAGCCTTTTTTGATGGCGCTACGTATCGCTAAACACTCGTTATTGCTAGAGCAAGGCGCTGACTCATTCAGCGCATATGTATTCACAGCATATTATGGCGCAGCAGTCTGCGGTTTAACCGTGACTTTAGTGATGGATTTTAGGTATGCTAAATAATCCTCAAACTGAGACTGACCGATATTTTCGCGCACGATTTGGGCAGTTTGTTGTTTGACTTCGGGTGTGATTTGCGCGTTATCATTGGTGATAACACCACCAACAATCACGCTTGCACCCGATACAGTAGGCCGCGTCATGACCGCTAGTTGATTGTTAACAGCAGGTTGACTAAATGCCACACCACGCTCGTCATCGCTGAGTTTGCTGTCTTGACGAGTCACAATCCCCAAATCTTGGAATGGGGCACCCGCCGCCGCAATTGAATTGGCTTGTTTGACTTTGGCAGCGATGGCATTGGCCTCTGCCAGTGCTAAACTTTTTGCTTTCTCTTCAATAAGTTTGGCTTTAATAACCGGCTCGGCTTCTGCTTGTGTCATGAGTTTGCTAGTGCGGTGATTGGTTGATTGTAACCATACCACTTTATCAGAGACATCTATGCCGACTGATACACTGCCTTCTTGCAGCGCCAGTGGCTCAAATGCTGCCGCTACAATAGCAGGTTGACTCAGTGCAGACGAGTTATTGGTTTTAGGATAATTTTTAATCGATTTGGCGGTTAATTTATAGCGATTGGCAAGCTCGGTGATAGTAGCGCCAGCAACTGCGTCATTGTTGATTTTACCAATCAAATCTTGATAGGCGGCTTCACGCTTTTGCGCCATAATTTGTTGGGTTAACACAGGTGTCAAGCTTTCAATGGTTGGTGGGGTTTGACCATTGATTTTTACCAATTTGAATAAATGATAGCCATAGTTGGTTTTGATGGGGCTGGTGACTTGACCGACTTTTAAGGTCTTGATTTGGGTCATGATGGTGTCATAATCATTGGGGAACATCGATTGGGTAATCGGACCGATGTTGCCGCCATCGTTTTTACTGCCTTCATCTTGCGAGTACTGTTTGGCAAGTGCCGCAAAATCCGCTTGGTTGGCATCAAGCTTACTTTTTAATGAGGTTAAGGTGGCTTGTGCTTGACTGCCATTCATCAAAATCATTGCCAATTCGTATTCGGTCTGGTTGTTGCTATTTTTCAAATAGCTTTGATACTGTTGCTGCAATTCCTGAGCCGTTGGAGCAGCAACAGGCAGGGCATTTTTATTGAGCTCTAAATAAATTAAATCCACCATCTCACTAGATTTAAGTGTTGCTTGATTTTTTTGATAATAACTTGCAATCTCTTGCGGCGTCACTTGCACCTGCGGCGCAAAGCTGTGCCAGTCCAAACGCAGCACTTGCACAGGGCGAGACTCAGACTGCATTGACATAAGTTTATCAATACTCCCTTGCGCAAAAATCCCTGTATTAATAATACCGCGGCTAAAGGCAGTTACCAACAAGTCTTGACGAACCGAATCAAATAATTGCTCTTTGGTCATACCGCGACTGGTTAAATAGTTAGCAAACAACTCGTTAGAAAATTTTCCGCTGGCGTCTTGAAAGGTTTTTTCTGCCATCAACATTTGGGTGATAGTGGCGTCCGACACAGTAAAACCAAGCTGATTGGCTTGGTTGATAATCAAATAACGGTCAATCAAATTGTGCAGCATTTGCTCACGTAATTTATCGCTATTAATTAGGCTTGCATCGCCATTCACTTGCTCAAGCAAGGTTTCGCGGCGCTTGTTAATCATATTTTGCAAGGTAGCATTATCGATATTTAACTCTGCAACTTTGGCGACAGCATTGGGGTCATCTCCGCTACGGACAATTGACTCAAAACCCGTGATGGCTAAAGGAAGTAAAAAAAGAACGAGCAAGGCTTTGCCCATCCAACCTTTCAAAAAATTGCGTAAAGATTCCATATTGCTCACTTGCAGTTTAGATGGATTTATTAAGGATAACTAATCAGGCTAAATAATCAAATCAAACACGATATTATAGGGGAACTGTCCACCAAAATCATTATCTTTCATCAAGTTGGGTAGACAGTTTTAAGATATAGCAAAATAGTAAAAAGGCAGACTGTTAACAATTTATAAATTTTTAGATAGCTCGGAAATAATAGCGTCAAGGATTTTGAGTCTCGCGGTATATTTATCATCGGTGGCAATCACATACCACGGGCGTTTTTTATGGTGGGTTAAATGAATCATGTCGGACGCGGCTTGTACGTACTCATGCCATTTGGCGCGGTTACGCCAATCGTCATCGGTAATTTTAAACTGCTTATTGGGCGTCTCTTCACGCGCTTTAAAGCGCTTAAGTTCTTCATCTTCACTGATAGCGAGCCAAAACTTGACCACAATGGCATTGCTCTGTACCAAGTCGTTTTCAAAGCGATTGATTTCGCCATAAGCACGTTGCCAGTCTGCCTCTTTTGCAAAGCCTTCAATACGCTCAACGAGTACCCGACCATACCAACTACGGTCAAAAATGGTCACTCGGCTATTATGCAGGCGTTGTTTGAGTAAGGCGACGCATTTATTGCGTTTGAATTTTTGCGATAAATACGCTATATCCACATCTGCCATTTCATCATGGGGCAGGCGCGTCCAAAAACGCCACAGATAGGCGTGTTTTAATTCATCTTCGGTCGGTGCAGAGATAGCGTGGATGGTAAATTCACGCGGGTCGAGTGGGGCAATGATGCGGCGTATCGCCCCGCCTTTGCCTGCCGCATCCATACCTTCAAAGACAAAGATGATATGGCGCTGACCTCGCTCACGAATCAGTTCAGCGAGTATATGTTGTTTGCTATGTAGTTGTTTTTTATAGTCTGCTTTTGCTAATGCTTGGTTATCGACGCTAACCAACTCATCAATCAGAGGGGTGGGTTTAAAAGGCAGTGAGGTGGGTTTAACAGCATTTTTGTCCGTTTTAAGGTGAACCGATTTATCAGTTTTTGCTGGGTTGTCTTGGGCATCATCGGCTGCAGCTAGTTGGTTCATGGTTTGCAGCGCTGCTAATACAACATTCGCAAATTGGATGTTTGAGGCATCAATATCCTGTCCATCTATGTGGTGCCAGCTTGATTGTAACCCCATCAGTCTGCTGCTAAAGCGTTTGAAACGTTTCACATCTTTTTTTCGAAACCAATCTAAATGGTACAACTGCTCAGGGTCAGGCTCTTCATCGGTCAAGCGTTTTTTTAGCGTTTTGTTATCGACCCAAAACCAGCATTTGACGATATCGGTGTTGTTATTGACCAAATCTTGTTCAAACGCCTCAATGTCTTCAATCATTTGCTGTAAGCGCTGTTCATCTATATCATCGCCACAGTCAAACACATAACGAATCAAGTCAGCGTACCAGTTGCCAAAATACACGGCAATTTCACCCTTTCTAGGCAGTTGCCATGTGTGACGCTGCCAAATCGGTTGGTAGCGGCTGGGATGCTGTCCCATAGTGGCGTGAACCTTGATATAGCGTGCGTCCATCCATTCGGTTAGCGCTTTGACCGCTTCGCCTTTGCCCGAATTTTCCATACCATTCACCAAGATTAGTAACCCGCGCGAGTTTTTGCCAGCCCGTTGCTCGCGTAGGGTGGTTTGCTCGGTAATCAAGTCAAAACTTAATTGCGCCTCAAGCGTCGCAGGTGGCGTTTTGTGAGCGTTATCGGTTTTGGCAGATTTGGCAGTGTTATTAGTGGGTGCAGACGCGGCTGTATTATTATTCAAGTTGTTATCTAAGTTATTATTTAAGCTATTATCTAAACTGTTGCTATTTTGCGTTGGCATACGACCTTCTTAGGGAAATACCCGAAATTTTGCTAATGACCGCTTCATTTTTTTAAAAGATAGCAGTTATCCTACCGGTGAACAATTTACGATTTGTATTTTTGGTGGATTTACATTAAGGTAATGCGTCACAAAACTTCATTTTACTGTGGGTTTATACAATGGATAAACTGCAGTTTCTCTGTTTTGAATTTAAAAATTTTGCAAAAAAATCGAGGCCCTATGAGCAGCTTAAGCCAATTAGAACAAGATTTAAAACAATTTCGCGCCCTTCCATACCACAGCGATACCCAGTTAGCGCAAAAACTCAGTGAAGTACAAGCCTGGCAACGCGGTCGTATTCATAAAACCCACCAAGCCTTATTTGCCAGCGCCAACAACCAAGCCATGGGGGAATTTTTAATTGACCAACTATATGGCGGCGAAAAATTCAACGTGCTCGCTGAACAGCTAGAGCGCATGGTGCAAAAGGCTGAAAAATTAGAAAAATTTATCCCTGCCAATGCCGTGAGCACAGGGGCAGCCGGTATCATCGAAGCGATTAACGCCATTAAGCTTGATTTACAGCTTGCTCAGTATTTACAAGAGAATCATTTATCCGTGGATGAGCCATCCATGATTAAAGCCTATCAGTCCGTGAACGCAGAGTCGGCAAGACGCCAGCAGATTGCTGACCTCAAACAAATGTGCTATCGCACAGACAAATATCTTAAATCATTTATCTTACAAAAAGCATTTTCACTTGCCAAAGGCACAGCGTACAAAAAAGGCTTTCAGCCGTTATATGACTTTATCGCCGAAGGTTTTGCTGCTATCAAACCAATTAAAAGTATTGGTGCCTTTATCGAGCCATTTTGTGAAAAAGAGTTGCAAATCATTACCAATGTGCATGCTGGCAAAGAACATCCTTTTGATGTTTAGTGATAAAATAGAAAAAATTTTGCAGTACCTTTGCGCTTTTAAATTTGCCAATTTGTGATTGGCGATGATATCACTAGGAAACCACATGAACGACAATAACCATCATTCAATCCAAGACAGCTTGGTTAAAGACAGCCTCCAAGCCAATGACAAACTCAATAGCCAAGTACAACAGTCACTGACAGCTGACACCACCATCAACCGTCAATTTACTGGCACAGCTGATTTGCCAGAATCCGTGCCGCAAGGTCAGCAGCTCACTCGCCCTGCATCCGCTACCCCAAATGACGCTATTCCCAATAAATCATCAGCGCAATCAACTAGCGGTTTTGATAAATCAGCCATCGACAATCCGCATACCGAAGCCACTGATGGCAATGAAGAGACCCATTTTGGCTACAAAACCGTCAAAAAAGCTGAAAAACAACAAAAAGTAGCAGAAGTGTTTACCTCTGTTGCCAAAAAATACGACATCATGAATGATTTAATGTCACTGGGTATTCATCGTCTGTGGAAACGCTATGCCATAAGCCTAACGGGCGTGCGTGCAGGTCAACGGGTGCTAGATATCGCAGGCGGCACAGGTGACTTGGCAAAAGCCTTTAGTAAAGAGGTCGGTCGCACAGGTCATGTGGTATTGTCCGATATCAATGAAGCGATGCTAGAGGTCGGTCGTGAGCGTCTGCTCAATGCAGGCTGTAGTAATGTCGACTTTGTACTCGCCAATGCTGAGACGCTGGCGCCATTTGATGATGAAAGTTTTGATTTGGTGACCATAAGCTTTGGGCTACGCAATGTCACCGACAAAGACGCGGCACTGCGCTCGATGTATCGGGTGCTCAAAAAAGGTGGTCGCTTGCTGATTTTGGAATTTTCAAAACCGGTGTTTGAGCCATTTGGTAAAGTGTATGATTTGTATTCGTTTACCGCATTGCCACTCATGGGTAAATTGGTGGCGAATGACAGCGAAAGCTATCAGTATTTGGCAGAGTCTATCCGTATGCACCCAGACCAACGCACCCTAAAAGGCATGATGGAAGACGCAGGCTTTGTCAATTGTGATTATCACAACTTAACAGGCGGCATCGTGGCGGTACATCGTGGGTTTAAAAAGTAACTGATGGCGAAAAATATAATAGCTCACTGAAATTTATATACTAAAAGAGAATCAGATGTTTACTGTATTACTACTCGCAGGCATTGAAAAAGTGGTTAATCTAGCGATTGCCACTGACCCCATCACCCAAGCAGGGTTACAACCGTTATCGGGTAAAGTTTTGCGCCTAGTGATGGCAGAGCCAGCCATTGAATTTGATACGATTTTTAATGATGACCATATCCGCTTTGAACCTGTGACGGTTGATGTTTTTGAGCCTAAAGGTAGCGCTGTGGTAAGCAAACCTGATTGTGTTGTCAAAGTAGACAATCCTGTGCATTTGCTCAATTTGATGGGTGAACCACAAGGCAATCTGCCGATTGAGGGCGATTATAAAGTGCTGATGCAAGTCAAACAATTAGTCGCTGGGTTTGACCCTGATATCATTGGTAAACTGCAACCTCTGATTGGTCTACCGATGGCAAGTCAACTGTCTAATCTATTAGCCAACCTAAAAGGCACAATCGCTATACCTGCCAAAGAGATGTTTGCCGATATTGCCAATATCAGAGAGTGGAAAACCAACGATGCAAATACTGATGACAATGTAAGGCATGAGTTAAAGCAACAGTTACTAAAACTGCGGGCGGATATTGAACGTGAGCAAGCCAGACTCGATGCCATCAAGCAACAGCAAGCGGCTTTATTGCAAAAGTAGATTGGAAAAGTAGATTGCAGAAGTAAATTTATTGCAAAAGTCGCTTTTGCACAATCAACATGACGGGTTATATCCCCGTCTTTTTTTAACCATTAAAAAATTGCTTATATCATGCTAGAATTCCCACCATTGATAAGCTTTCTAACGAGTTACCAACGTGTTACTAAATCATCGCAAACGTCTTTTACAACTGTGGCGCATTGCCGCTCATTATCGTGTTGATACGCATCTACCTATTGAAGAGACGCCGCAGCTTGAGCCCATTGCCAAACTTATCCGTATGCACCCTGCCAGCTATTTTCAAAAACCTCATCCAGACGGGGTTAGGCTGGCGCTTGAAGAGATGGGCACGCTGTTTTTAAAATTAGGGCAGCTGCTTTCCACCCGTCGTGATTTGGTTACCCCTGAGATTATTGAGCAGTTGGTGCATCTGCAAGACAGGGTGAAACCCTTTAGTGTCGATACGGTTATCGAGCAAATTGAACAATCGACAAAAAAAGGCGGTTTGGGGCAACCTATCAACCAGCTATTTGCTAGATTTGATGGTACACCGTTAGCGGCGGCATCCATCGCGCAAGTACACACCGCACGCCTGCATGATGGGCGTGAAGTGGTGGTTAAAGTAGTTCGCCCAACCATCCGTGAACAGATTATTGAAGATTTTGAATTATTGCGCGATTTGGCAGGGTGGGCATCGGCACGGATTGAAGCGGCGCGTGCCGTACATATTATCGATATCGTTGAAGATTATCGGCAAGTCTTGCTCAATGAGCTTGATTTAACCCTTGAAGCTGCCAATACCACCCAAATGCGTAACAACTTTTTGGGTTCATCGATGATGTATGTGCCTGAAGTGTACCAAGCCAGCAAAAACATCATGATTATGGAGCGCATTGTTGGGGTGCCGATTTCGCAAACCCAAGTATTTGATGCGCTTGGATATGATAGGGCGGCACTTGCGGCAAAAGGATTAACGATTTTTTTCACCCAAGTATTTAGGGATAATTTCTTCCATGCCGATATGCACCCAGGCAATGTGTTTGTTGAAACGCTGCCCGCCGATACCCCAAATCCCAATCCCCGCTACATCGCTCTTGATTGCTCAATCGTGGGCGAGCTGTCTAAAGCTGACCAAATGATGGTGGCAAGGCTTTTATTATCGGTGATGAACAATAACTTTACCGGTCTAGTGGATATTATCGCGCGGGCAGGCTGGATTCCACCCAATACCGATAAATACGCCCTCATGCGCGATATGCGCCGCACCGTGTCACCGATGATTAGTAAGCCAATCAACGACATTGATTTTGCAGGCGTGCTCATGTCGGTGCTCGATATTGCGCGTCGCTATCATTTGGATATACCGCCGCAGTTGATGCTGCTGCTTAAAACGCTCGTGCATGTGGAGGGTCTAGGACGGGATTTATACCCTGAGCTTGATATCTGGTCGCTCGCCAAACCGATTTTGACAGGCTGGGTGAAGCAGCAATTTGACCCGATGCAAAAAATTGGCGAGCTACGCAAGCAATTACCTGAACTGTTACTGAGTCTCAATGACATGCCACAATTGCTGGATAACAGTTTGCAAAGTCTGTCAAATCTGGGTGGTCACCAAGATCAGCAGCTGCGTGAAATACAGCAAATTCGCTCAGATATGCTCAAAAGTCGTCAGCAGGATTGGCTTGCGGTGCTTGGGTTTGTGGGGTCGTTATTTATCGCACAAATGATTGCCAGTCATGCCGTTTGGCAGGTGAGTAGCTGGCTTGCACCGATTTTTTATGTCATTGCTGTGGTGTTTGTATTGTGGCGGTTATTAAATTAGCGCCTTAAGCATGCTTCATATAATGATCGGCTAGCAGTTTGACAATCGTAGGGATAAAAGGTTTTGCCAAATCATGTCCCATGTCTTTAATCAAATGAAACTCACTGTGCGCAATCGCTTTGGCAATCGCCCGACCATGCGCCGATGGCACCAGCCCATCTTTTTCCCCATGAATGATAATGGTTGGCTGTTTGATTTTTTGGTCGAATTTAACAATAGAGCCAGTGGCTAATATTGCTTGCAGCTGCTGAAGCGCGCCACGTGGGTGATAACTACGTTCAAACCGCAAACGAATGAGTCGTTCTACTTCTTCTTCATCCACATGATTGGGTGAGCCGATACGCTGCATACACCACACGCCGTATGCGACCACGTCATCAATTTGGGTGGTTTTGGGATGTGACAGTAGGGTTTGCAGCTGCTTTGGCTTGGGGGGTGGTAAAAATGGCTTGTTGTTACTGGTAAACATGAGACCCAGTGTCGACACGCGTTTTGGGTATTTGGCAGCCAAAATTTGCGCAATCATCCCGCCCATAGATGCCCCCACCACATACACATTGTTCAGCGCTAACTTATCAAGCAAGCGGCGGGTATCTTCGACCATGTCAAATAAGTTATACGCCACAGGAAAATGACGGTTCGTCAAACCCACTTGCATACGCAGCATCATTTTGACATTGTTGACGGGAAAACGGGGGAAGGGTCGGGCGATTTTTGATGATAGCCCGATATCACGATTGTCAAAACGAATCACAAAAAAGCCTGCGTCAATCAAGCCTTTGACAAAACTATCTGGCCAAAACACCAACTGCGAGCCTAAGCCCATAATCAGTAGCAAGGGCGGATGATCAGGATTGCCACCAACTTCAACACACAGTTGTAATTCATCACCGATATCAATTATGGCACTTTGCATAAAGTCCGTAATCACTGAGGGTTCAAAATTAAATTTGGCTAAATCCATAATTTATTCCAAAAATATCAATCTGCTAGTGGGATGTTGAATGAACTTGCCGCATTAGATGACTCGTTGCACGAGCGTGGCAACTAATATAGTTACTAAGACAGCCAATCCGCCACTTGCTTGGTTAACGTTAAGCGCTGTTTTGCTGCTTCTTTACCGGCTAATACAAACCCTAAAATGCTATGAGAATCATCTTTTGGATGAGCTGTCATGACCATGCCATCAGTGGTTGGGGTCGTTTGCCAATACAGTTGATCGTCACTGTACTGCCCTGATACGGGTAATACTACCAAAGGTAAACTAGGTGTCTTGATAGCCACTGGCATGGCAGGATACGCCACTTTGGTCGGCGCCATGTTAGGGTCAGCTAGGGTTTTTGCCAACGCTTTGGCTTGGTTCATCAATGGCATGACATAGGGCATATAGCTACCCATCACGTTGGCACAATCGCCAATGGCATAAATATGCTTGGCTGATGTGGCTAGGTACGCATCAACCTTGATGCCTTGCTGCACGGTTCTTGGCAAATGGGTTATTGTAGGATTGATGTGCTGTGACGATGCTATGGCAATGTTCGCTGATGCGGCAAGGTCAGTATTAGCCACCAAACCAATCGCTATCAAAACAATATCCGCTTCAAAGGTTTGTGATTGGTTATCCCTGTCAAACGAGATGGTCACGGTTGCATTATCACTTGTATCAATATTTTTATTAACGTTTGTCGTGATACTGGTGATATCAGTGCCTAAATAAAATGTCACCCCTGACTGAGTCAAAGCGTCTTGTAGCATGATACTTGCTTGGCTAGGGAGTTGCTGAGCCAGTGGGCGTGCCGCTTTATCAAACACTGCCACTGTGATGTCAGCGGTCTGGTTACCGGTATTTTGACCAATCAAATCATTGGCAAATTCACAACCAATCAACCCTGCACCAATAATCGCCACCTTAACCGGTGCTGATTTTTGAGATTTTAGGGTGTTTAGGCGCTGCTGAAAGCTTTTGTACTCATCTAAATGATTGACGGCAAAAATGGTTTGGTGATTGACAGCTAGATTGGGTAACAGTCTAGAATGCGCGCCTGTCGCCAATACCAAATCTCGATATGCAAGCGTTGTTTGAGACGCTTCATTGACTAACGAGCGAACTACGATGAATTGTTCATCGGCATCAATATCAGTGACTTGATGAAAATTTAATAGGGTCAAGTTTAACGTTTCTGCCATTTTTGCCGCGCTCGCATTGGCGATGCTATCGGCAAGTTTGTTTTGCGCATAGGCATTTGACAAGGTTGGCTTGGCGTAGCTATCACCACTGTCTTGACACACCAGGACGATAGGCAAGCTAGTCGTTAGCTTTCTGAGCTCACGCGCTAGCGTATAACCCGCCATCCCTGAGCCAATAATGATTACAGGTTGTGGTTGTGTATTTGGCAGTTGCGCAATAGGCGCGTCATTTGAACTGATACTGTCTAAACTCGCACTATCGGCATTGTTAGTTGATTGCATGATAAAACCCTATTATATTTATTATAGCTCAATCATTTCAAAGTCCACTTTGCTAACCCCACATTCAGGGCAAGTCCAATCTTCAGGAATATCTTCCCAGCGTGTACCCGGAAGGATGCCTTCTTCTGGGCAGCCCAATGCCTCATCATACACCCAACCACACACGATACATTGATATTTTTTCATTGGTAACTTTCCCTATATTAGTGGTAACTTTTGCTATTGAAGATAAGGATAAAAATTGCAATTACAATGCCGAGCAGTATGTTAACCATGCAAAACTTACGCAATCACCTAAAAATTTAACTTGCGATAGTTTACAAGTATGCACCGAAACAAGCAAGCCAATGACAGGCAACATTCAATCCCATATCGCAAATCTTTAAATCAGTTCGCCCAAGCCTAGCCTATTAATCATGGCTAAAATAAAGGCATAATGCTGTCCGTGACCTTGATTGGCTCAGCAGGAAAAAATTGCTAGAATGAGGCACGCTTTAGCAATTTTTACTTAATTTTTACTTAACACTTAATTTTACTTAATTTTTTACTTAACTGGGTCAATCCTATGCAATCGACTATCACCCCTGATTCAACACACCCATTTTGGCAAATCATCAGAGTGGTACCTGATTTTCCCAAACAAGGCATTGCGTTTTATGATATCACGCCATTATTGCGCGCTCACGTCAATGCGGTAATCGATGCGTTACTGGCAGCGATACCACAGCCAGTATTTGATGCGGTTGATTGTTTTGGCGCCATTGAAGCGCGGGGGTTTATTTTTGCTAGCCTGTTGGCGGGTCGGACAGGCAAAGGTATGGTGTTGGTACGCAAAGAAGGCAAGCTGCCACCGCCTGTGGCGAATAAAAGCTATGCGCTAGAGTATGGTAGTGATACTTTAGAGATGCAGGCGGGACTTGTGCCCGCTAATGTGTTGTTGGTGGATGATATATTGGCGACAGGCGGTACTTTGAGCGCCGCGGTGGGGCTTTGTGAAGCCGCAGGGCATCAGGTGTTAGGCGCACTTGTACTGCTTGATTTGGTGGATTTGCATCAACCGCTTGCTGTACCACTTTATACCGTGTTGCAAGCTAAAGGCTAATGGGGTGGCATAGGGCTAATCATGATTAAAGAACATGATTAGCCGCTAACAAAAATTTAATGAACCAAGCTTTATTCATCAAAGTTTTAATGAATAAAGCTTTAATTAACAAAGCTTAGTTAATCAAGCCTCTCAAGGTTTGCTCTAACGCTTCTCGAGCTTGGATAAAGCCTTCAATACCAGCAGATAATAACGCTTGGCTAATAGGATCAAGCGCATGTTGTTCGGCAAATTGGGTCTCATCGAGGATTTGTTTTTTGAGGTCAATAAATTTCATGTCTGGGAATAGCTGACGCTCGACTTTGACGTCCATCGTGGCAAGTTGGTCTAGCAAATCAGGCGCAATCGTTAATAAGTCACAACCTGCCAAAGCTAATATTTGCTCAATGCTACGAAAACTCGCGCCCATGATTTGGGTGGTGTAGCCATGCTGTTTAAAGTAATGATAGATAGTTTTGACTGAGCTCACGCCTTTATCACGGCTGATTTCGATGCTATCGAGTCCTTCATCTTTTTTCTGCCAATCCAAAATCCGTCCGACAAATGGCGAAATCAAGGTAACATCGGCATCGGCACAGGCTTTGGCTTGGTGCAAGCCAAATAGCAGCGTCACATTACAATGGATACCTTGTTGCTCTAGCGCTTTGGCGGCTTGGATGCCTTCCCAGGTGCCAGCGATTTTGATGAGTACGCGTTTTTTATCAATCCCGGCGGCTTCATACGCTTTAATAAATTGCTGCGCTTTGACAATGGTGCCATCGGTATCGTAAGACAACCTTGCATCCACTTCGGTCGAAACACGACCATCAATCAGTTTTAAAATTTCGGTGCCGATATAAATGGTGAGCTCATCAATCACCGCATCGATATCATTGGGGTATTTTTTTAATGTCTCAATTAAAATAGGCTGCATTTGTGGCGCTGACAATGCCTTGGTAATCAAGCTTGGGTTGGTGGTCGCATCGACTGGTTTTAAGCGGGCAATCGCTTGCAAATCCCCAGTATCTGCCACAATGGTTGTCATCATTTTTAGTTGGTTTAAGCTGCTCGTCATGTACTTTCCTAAATGTTAAATTGCTGCATGTCTCTGATAACCTATCACGGACAAAATAGTATGGTTTCATTCAATGTTGTTTAACCTATGTCAAAAGCTATCACAAACATTGTGACAATCGCTAGTTTTTTTTCTATTTTGCCAGTATTTGTTAAGCACCAAGCAGAAAAATCCAATTTTTTTTAGGGTATGCCAAAAATATTGTGTCTATATCACTATTTGTGATGAAAAAGCGCCGAGCGAAACTCGATTAACAGGCGTGATTTGTGCTAGTATTAGGCAATTTCTGCTATAAAGCCATTTGGTAACTTTATATATTTCAAGGTATATTTCAAGCTAGGCTGCCTGTGATTTATGACCCTCAATCCTATCGCGCAGGTCAGTGTTGACTGTTGAGTTGTAATTTTATGAATGAACAAACGATGAGCAATGATGAATTAATTGGACTTCGCCAAAAAATTGATGAAGTGGATGAAAAAATCCAGCGATTAATCAACGAGCGAGCAGGCTATGCGGTGCAAGTAGCCAAAGCCAAAAAGACGCAAGAAGACAATCCGATTTTTTATCGCCCAGAGCGAGAAGCACAGGTGCTAAAAAAAGTGATGGCGCGTAATGAGGGTCCACTCCCTGCCGATAAAATGGCACGTTTATTCCGCGAAATCATGTCAGTGTGTTTAGACTTAGAAGCGCCACAAAAAATTGCTTATCTGGGTCCTGCAGGTACCTTTACCCACATGGCAGCGCTGAAGCATTTTGGTAAAGCCGCCACGACAGTGCCGCTATCGACCATTGCTGATGTGTTTCGTGAAGTGGAAGCCGGCTCTGCCATGTATGGCGTCGTCCCTGTGGAAAATTCCTCAGAAGGGGTGGTCAACCATACCCTTGATGGTTTTTTATCCTCCGATTTAAAAATCATTGGTGAGGTAGAATTACCGGTGCATCATCAGTTTTTGGTGGGTGAGCATACCAAAGTGGGCGCAATTTCAAAAATTTATGCCCACAGCCAAGCGCTTGCCCAATGCCGCCAATGGTTAGATACCCATTATCCCAATGTCGAGCGTGTGGCGGTCTCTAGCAATGGTGAAGCGGCGCGGCGTATCAAAAATGAGTGGCACTCAGCCGCCATTGCAGGGGAAGTGGCAGCAAGCGAATATAATTTGCACAAACTATTTGAAAACATCGAAGATACCCCGTCTAACACCACACGTTTTTTAATCATTGGCCGCGAAGCAGTAGCGCCGTCAGGTCAAGATAAAACCTCGATTTTAGTGGCAGCCAAAGATCAGGCGGGTGCGCTGATTCAAATACTGCAGCCACTAGCAAAACATGGGGTATCGATGACCAGTATCGAAACCCGCCCAGAGCGTCCAAACAAATGGGCTTATGTGTTCTTTATTGATATGCTTGGTCATATTGACGATGCCAATATGCAAGCCGCCCTCGCTGAGATTCGCCCGCAAGTCAAAGATTTACGGGTATTAGGCGCTTATCCAAAAGCGGTGATTTAACCGTTTTTGGCAATAAATTTTTATCAGTATCAATCATCAACTAAAGGTTTTGATATGACGATCCAATCGGTCAATCACAGTATTGAGCAGTTAAAAGCTTATGAAATGGATAAATCCAATGAAGAGCTGACCCGTGAGTATGGCTTGGGTGACATCGTTAAATTGGCGAGCAATGAAAACCCCACGGGCTGCTCGCCACACGTGACCTTGGCAATCACGTCAAAACTGGGCGAATTATCGCGTTATCCCGATGGCGCAGGGCAGGGGCTTAAACAGGCATTAGCCGATTTTTTGGGCTGCGAAACAAAACAAATTGTGTTGGGTAATGGCTCTAATGAATTACTCAATAACATTACCGCAAGCTTTGCCGATGGCGATGATGTGATTGTGTATTCTCAATACGCGTTTTCGGATTACGAGTTGGCGTCTTTGGGTATTAGTGAGCGAACCCAACAAGTCGCTGCCAAAAATTTTGCTCATGATTTGCCTGCGATGCTTGAGACGGTCAATCAAACCGCCAATTGTAAAATGGTGATTATCACCAATCCCAACAACCCCACCGGCACTGTGCTTGCCAAAGATGATCTGATTAAATTCATCAAAAAAGTGCCATCGGAGGTGTTGGTGGTGATTGATGAGGCTTACATCGAATTTGCGCCAACGCTCAGCTGTGTAGATTTGACCCAAGAGTATGACAATGTCATTGTGCTACGTAGCTTTTCCAAAGCTTATGGACTGGCAGCCTTGCGCATTGGTTATGCAGTAAGCAGCGCAAGCATTGCCGAGATTTTAAATTATACGCGCCAGTCGTTTAATACCAGTACATTGGCGCATGCCGCCGCCACAGCAGCAATTAAAGACCAACATTTTATTAACCAATATTTGGCGTTTAACCATGAGCAAAAACAAGCCTTATATGATGGCTTGGATAGCTTAGGTGTCGTTTATGTCAAATCGGCCACCAACTTTGTGATGGTCAATGTCGGCGATGGCATGGATATCTATCAATCATTGATTGAGCAAGGTGTGGTAGTGCGACCGATGGTTGGGTACGGTCTGCCAGCCTGGATACGCGTGAGTGTGGGTTTGCCTGAAGAAATTAACCGTTTTTTAGATACGTTGGCGCAGGTATTGAGCTAAGCCAATGTTAGAAAAAAAGTTAGAAAAAAATCGTGAAGTATTTTGGCATTTTTTAGCGTTATTTGTGGTCATCGTTTGGGGAACAACATTAGCAAGCACCAAGGTGCTGCTGGCGGATATGTCACCCATTCAGATTTTGCTGTATCGGTCGGTATTTGCCTATGGGTTATTGTTTGCCATGTCACCTAGACTGCAAACCTTTAGCAGTGTAAAAAACGAAG
>ERZ501061.202-NODE-202-length-22700-cov-4.161581_pt1 | contig 22700 bp, 15 predicted proteins | sample MGYA00510854_ERZ501061 | MGnify/ENA primary metagenome ERZ501061 (study PRJEB25958, sample SAMN03398515) | human skin metagenome | study: EMG produced TPA metagenomics assembly of the Human Skin Microbiome Metagenome (human skin metagenome) data set.
TTTCAAGCGGCTTCTGAGCATTCTGCTCCAGACAAATTAGAAAACGCCGCTGTGCATCGACAAGCTGGTCCAAGTTGCCAAAAATGTGGTAAATGGTATCTTGCGACACGATGTCGTACTGTGATATCGCGGATGCATACGATTGCAGGATCTCGAGGTCGTGAACGTACTTCCGCTCCGACTCGAGTAATTCCATGCCCACGAGCTCGCGTTGGTCGCGCGGACACGCGACCGGCGGCTGCGGCGGCAACTCTTCGGATGGCACAGGCGTCGTCGGGTGCAACAGACCGCAGTCTTCCAAAAGTAAAAGGAACCGATCGAGCGTGCGGACGACGCGCACAAACCCATTCGTGTCGCTTAGATACAGCTGCGAGACAGTAAACGTGTCTTCGGGGTCCCATCCAAGACGTTCTTTCAGTGCGAGAATGAACCGCATCACCAGGGCCTTGCATGCATTTGCATTGCTAAGCTTGGACTCGACTCGATACGAAATCGGCGCAATGTGTGCGTATGTGGCGTACACATTGAACAGAACACACAGCGGTTTGCCTTGTCGAAAGTATTGCCACAACTGCGAGACTGGGTCATGCGGCTCTGAGGACGAGCCTGTCGACGAAGACGAGTCGCGACGCTTGCTCTTGCTTCGAAGAGGAAAGTCCCGCTCAAAACCAGGCACACGCGCGAGCCGCTCGCCGAGCTGCAAACAACTCTGGAACAGCCCCGACTGCGGTGGCTGTGTCGTTTTGGGTCTTATGAGCTGTTGAAGAGCATGAAGTGATGACGACGGCGATGTACCAGACCCACCCGCGAAGAATGCGTCTGCTACGCCGTACATCAAAGTATGCTGCTTGCCCTAGGAGTTCTTGGTCGCGATACGAGCGTTTCACCACACACCCCGAGGCTATTCCAGTGGGCAAGAAAGAAAAATTTGTGTATGTCCACGGCGTTGGTCCAAAGGAGCTTGATGTCTTATTGGACACAGAGTCAGTGTCGACAGGCCAGCCTATCTTGCGCTTTGCGCAGTTGTCTTTCGTTTGGTCGTTATGCACTCCACTCTAGGGTTCACGTCAGGGGGAAGGGTGGGACTGAGGCTGCCTCGAAACACGGGCTACACAAATGATTCGAAGAACTGTGGGCTAAGCGGTGGAGATTTAGCCAAGGCCCTATGGGACTTGGTCTTGGACGACGGAGGCTATGCGCACATGGAGAAAAGGGGGGCCAAGGGGGTGGACTAGGAGAAAGGGAGGTGCATGCATTTCACGTGGTTATCACGTGCATTGACGCACGGAGCGCTTCCACGTAGCAAGTTGAACACGTCAGTGTCGTAAAGTAGTGTGTGTGCATGCGTGGGTCGTGGCGGGGTCGGGGGTGACGAGTCGGTTTAGGCCCGTGTGAGGTCATGTAGAGTTATATTTTTTTTACCCGCACACACTCACTCCTCAACCAAGGAATCAAACAAGGATGCGTGGCATCTGTGCATGGAGTGCATTGGCAACAGCTGTTGCGTCCGTCGCTATGCTTGGAGTACAGGCGGAAGAAGCAGCTGACTCAAAGGTGGTGTCTCTGACGCAGGACTCGTTCGGCAAGTTTGTCAACGACGAGCCACTGTCGCTCGTAGAGTTCTTCGCGCCATGGTGTGGTCACTGCCAGGCCCTTGCGCCACAGTACGAAGTGGCTGCGAAAGAGCTTGAGTCGGAGAAGATCAAGCTCGCAAAGGTCGACTGCACGCAAGAGGAGGCTCTCTGCTCGGAGCAGGGCATCTCAGGCTTCCCTACTCTCAAGGTGTTCCGCAACGGTTCGGCTTCCCCATACACGGGTCCTCGGAAGTCGGAGGGTATCGTGAACTACATGGTGAAACAGAGCCTGCCAGCCGTTTCTGATGTTACTGAAGTGAATCTGGAGGACTTTACATCGAAGGACTCGTTCGTCGTTGTGGCGTTCGCGGAAGAAAGCGACAAGACGACTCGGGATGAACTGCGTCAGTTCGCTGAGGACCACCGCGACATGTACGTGTTGGGTGTGTCGAGTAGCAAGGACCTAGCCAAGGCGCAGGGCGTCAAGTTCCCAGCCCTCGTGGCGTTCCGCAAGTTCGATGATCCCCAAGCGAAGTACCAGGGTAAGGGTAAGTCGCTCTCAACGGACGAGATCAAGTCGTTTGTGGTGGTTGAGTCGCTCCCATTGATGGATGAGATCAGCGCCGAGAACTTTTTGAACTACGCTGTGACTGGCACGCCGCTTGCTTACTACTTTGTGGACCCGGCATCGCCGAAGCTCGATGACGAAGTCAAGAAGCTCACAAAGGTTGCTCGTGAGTTCCGTGGTAAGGTCAACATGGTGTGGATTGATGCTACCAAGTTCAGCTCGCATGGCAAGGCGCTGAACTTGAAGGGTGACTCGTGGCCGGCGTTCGCAATTCAGGACTTGAAGACTGGCGCCAAGTTCCCGCTGAACGACCTCGGCAAGGACGTGGCTAGCTCGGTGCGCTCGTTTGTTTCGAAGTTTGCTAGCGGCAAACTGTCGCCCAGCCTGAAGAGTGCGCCTGTGCCCAAGCAGACTTCGCCTGTGATTGATGTTGTCGCAGACGAATTTGACAAGTGGGTCTTCGATGACAGCCGCGACGTCTTGCTCGAGTTGTTTGCTCCATGGTGTGGTCACTGCAAGAAGCTCGCACCCACGTACGAGAAGCTCGCTGAGCTATATGCTGCGGATGCTCAGGCATCGAAACAGGTGCGTGTGGCTAAGCTTGACGGCACCGAGAATGATATCCCACCGGATGCGGATATCGACCTGGCTGGCTTCCCAACCATTGTGCTGAAGCCAGCGGGCAAGAACTCGCGTGAGTTCATTGTGTATGATGGTGACCGTACGCTGGAGTCGCTTGTTGAGTTCATTAGCACGAACGGCAAGCACCATGCCAAGGTTGCTATCTCTAAGGACAGCGGCAGTGCCAAACATGATGAACTGTAGCTGAATGATGCATTATGAATACTAGATAGAAGCGACTTTAGCATGAAAGAGAGCGAGTGCGTTGTATTTCGAGCCTCGAAATTTGGTGTTCGTCGATGTCGTGTTGTGTGTAGGAAGTGGTTCTGCGGCCGAGGCACGGCCAACGACTGGACTGGGACGGAGCACCAACTAGGTCTATCTGCCTCTTGCCTAGACTTTGTCAATTTTAATTTTGAGGAGTTAGGAGGAGGGGGGGCGGGAAGAAGGAAGAAGGAGCTCGACCTAATAAGCTAGGTCACATTTTGCTCTTACGAAAGACGCCTTGGCGTCCAGCAGCATGCTCGTCAAAGATATGCCGGGCAACATACGGGTTCACCAGCAGATGCTGGGGGTCGAATTTGGCTGTAGTGGCTAACCAGTCGCTCAAATGTGGATAGTGTAGCAGCAGCTCATGTCGGTATAAAGTATGGGTTTTGGCCCAATGCGGGCGACCATTAAACTGCCGCATCAATGACTCAAAGCGACGGAACAAACGTCGGTAGCGGACAGGCCATCCGTACGGACGGTACTGCACAATGCCAATGTAGCAGGAGCGCCGGCCATAGCATGGGCTCATCCAAATTCCATCTGCATCGACGAACCGTACTTCCACGGGGAAATGCAAGCGCTCGCCATTTGCTTGGGCGTGTTCCAAGTTCAGCCAAGCACGAAGGGCCACGAGCGCTGCACCCGTGTACTCGTAGGGGATGGCATATTCTGTGGTGTACTGCTCGCAGAGGCAGTCAAAGTTGAAGATACGCGGCGCGTCGTCCACACGTACGGAAATGGCTGTATCTGTGCGTACTGGGTGAAGACCACCAGGTGTCGCTGCGGGGTCGCGTGCATGTGTAGGAGGCGATGGGTGTGTGAGATAGTGCGTCATACGCGCTGCCAATGATGGAAGAGACTTATGGAAGCGCGAGGCAAAGAGCATGGCCTTGATCAACGGCGCAGGCGATACATGCCTGAGAGAGAAGATGGAGGAGGTCGGCTCGTCAGCAGGTGCATCTGTACGATTAGCCCGGTCAATCGTGATCATGTTCGCATGTGGCGACCATAAGAAACGCACATGCTGGGCAGATTCGACCAGCTGGTCAATGTGCGCCTGGACAGTAGCGACGTTCCATGGAACAAGCGAAGGTGAAGATGGAGCCGATGCGGACGGTTCAAATGGATGCACGCACTCCGGACTACGCGACGCTGGTGCCAAGTCATGAGCACGTGGTGGTGGTAGAGGTACACCATGTGCCAGCATGATGCCGAGCCACGCGGGGTGCTCGATGAACGAGTCATATGATTGCATTGATAACATGTCTGGAGGCAGTGTAGACAGTGACGGCATCGAGTTGGCCGCTACCGCATCGCCAAGGAGCGCCTCCGTTGGCACTTCTTCTGTGACTTGCAACAGGCGGAAGGCCGGGACGACGTTCATTGTCACAGAGACAATGACACCCGTCGCGCCGAGGCCACAGAGCGAGGCATTGAACAGGTCCGGCCGCTCTGTCCGACTACATCGCAGGACTTCCGTGCCAGAGGACAGAGGGCACACCACGTCCAGGGCCACAACATGAGCGGAGAGAACAGGGAAGTGAATTCCGGAGCCATGCGAAGCAGTGGAAATGAGTCCGGCAATTGTCTGCTCGCTGATAGAGCCGAGGTTGGGCAGGCACATGGGAGGATCATGCGATGCGAGTGCAGCTGAGAGTGTCTTGATGTACGTGCCCCCAAGCGCACACGCCTCACCAGCCTCCTTGTCGATATGTACAATTCCATACAATTCATCTGTACGGATGGTCCAGCCAAGAGAGAAAGGCAAATCAGAGGGTGAATGGCGCCGACCGACGGCACGAACTGGCATGGATGCTCTGCGCGCGCGCTCGACGATCGCAACGACTTGCTCGATCGTGTTGGGAGAGAATACGCGACGCTCAATGTGAGAAAATGCACCGTCATGCGTAGATGCCTTGTCTGATGCATACACACCGGCCCAATTTTGCATATGCGCCGATGAGGAGCGTGGGCTGAGTGTGACTGGGTCAATCAATGCGTCTAGAGCCGAGAGTGACATCGCGCTAGCGAAAGAGGGTGGTGGATGTCGGTATCGATGAGCGATACCGTCGCGTGGCAGCTGCCTCTCATCGCAGACGTGGTGGGAAGATGAAGCTGGCATCACAACGAAGCAAACTCTGACAGGAACAACAGGGGCGTCGCGTGGCTTGGCGGATGAGCTCAAGACACGAAACGTGTGCAAAATCGGGCGGAAAGGCCAAGTGGGTCCAAGTGGGAGTGACAGCCCTAGGTCGGATGAATTCCGCTGATTCGACGCACACATGCACACATACTCCACTACAAAGACTGGGAAGGCTCTGACACTGACGGTGCTGACGACATCCTGGAATTTGCATTGCCACACAACCTAGTAGGAACAGCAGAAACGGCAGGAACAGGCACTGTGAAGCATGAGGAGGGTGTTCGTCTATAAACCTAGTGGGCATGGACAAAGAGCTCAGGCGACTGCTTCTGTACAAACTCGGCGACTTGCTCGACATGATCGCTCCAGTCTGAAAGACGACGAAGAAGTGCCTCAGTCTGAGCGGTATCGAGGACGCGCGGCTGGACCCAGGTAATATGCACGAGCTGATCCACTTGGTCAATGGAGCCGCGAATCAGACCAAGGCACAAAGCTTTCATCACGAGGTGCTCCACCTCATCCACGGGTATGCGAGTCTCAGACGCGATCGTTTTGAACGAAAGCGTGCGGTCGTACGTGGGCCGGTGGAAAATGCTTTCGATCAGCGCCATGAGACAGATTTTTTGGCGCAGGAATGGCACATGAGCATACAGGATGGGCTCACTGGGCAGGCGTGGGAGCAGCGCTTCAAAGCGGCCCATATCACCGGCGTTAAAAGCATACAGCAGATCAGAGATCCAAGCGAAATCGGATCCTTGGAGCGTCGTGAGAATCGGGTGCAGGAGCAGCTCGCCAAAGTTGTAGATGGTGTCGCCTAACAACGCCGAAATGCTCAAATCGTGCGCGCACTGTACCTGCTCGCCTTTCGACATGTCGGCGTCGACATGGATGCACGCAAGGAATAGCAGGTAGTTACGATAGTAGTCGGCGTATTCCGCCTTGGCCTTATGGTAATTGCCACACACGCGGTAGTAGGAGGCATGGACCACGGGCTCGACGGATTCGAATGTATCGAGCAGCTTGGCACATCTGTCCATGGCGCTTTTCGTGCCATTCAGATCGTTCAAAAGAAGCTGGAAGTGAGCAGCCTCCATGGTGAGAAGCACATGCGCATCTTGTGTGTCGGGATGATCACTTTCACCGGCAAGTTTTTGAAGGAATGCCATGGCCTCAGAAGCGTCTTCGTACTGGCGCGACACAATCACGCCAAAACTAGCAAGACGCAGTGGGTTGACATGCTGTGCAAATGAACGAATAAAGTGTTCGTACAGGTCGATATGTAGGGGCCGCTGCTGTGACGCTGGGTGTCGAAGAAACTCTTCTATCTGCAGCGTCAGCTGGTACCAGAGTCGCTTGTCTCGGAGTTCGCCGAACTTTTCATAGTAGGGCCGCAGCTCATTGGGCACATCTGTCCTTGCGAGGACCGTTGCCACATAGTCGTCCTTGCCCATGGGATATGGCGTTGTAGAGAACGTGTACGAGTTTGGCAAGTGGGGGGAGAAAAGATAAAACGTGAATGTGTCGTACGCCAACCTTCTCCCACTCAATGGCGACGGCAACGCGCAAGCGCTGCTGCTAGCGCTTTTTGTGTGTGGGTGCGTGGGTGTGTGAGTGTGTACACGTATGCATGACGTAAGCAAGATGGGTGGAGCAGGCCCAGTGGGAAAGGGGTAGAGGGGACCGATCACTGTGGGTGGTGCTGCGTTCACTCTCCACTTGGACGCGAAATACCCCGGCCACGGCTTCAAAGCGGCTGCTTGTCAGAGTCTCACAAACACTGATGAGCGAGTTTGTATCGACTTGGTTCACACCGCCTGTGGGTGTGCAGAAAGGATGGGTAGACTTTTCCAAGTCATCTTTTTGGATTGCTGTAGTGTCTATGTACGTATGTGCTTGACTATGGGGGGAAAGAGTTGCTCCTTGTCGTGAAAGACATCTAACGTCAGTCTGTTCAACCCCACATTTTGGAATATCGTTGCTCAGAATGGTATGTATATTCGCGTACAAGCAAAATCACATGATAATTTCCGCGCTTTCATGTGTGTGTGTGTGTGTTTCTGATGCTCACATGAATAGAGTACCGCAACAAGAGTATAACCCGCCTACTGGGTGGGCGCAGGTACTTGGGATGCTACTTGCTCGCATTCACGATTTTCACTCTGGGTATACTCCGCGATCATTTGTACCAAAGAGCTTTAGAAGAGCAGCCTGTCCATACGATGCTCATGCATCCAGCTGTGCGTGTGCTCGCAGTCGTCTTGATTGCCTCCGGCACAGTGTTTGTCCTGTCCTCTATGTGGATGCTTGGTATCACGGGCACGTACCTGGGTGACTACTTCGGCATACTTATGGACCACATGGTCACTGGATTCCCTTTCAGTGTGCTCAATGATCCGATGTATGTTGGCAGTACACTGAACTTTGTGGGAGTGGCCCTGTGGTATGCACGTCCCTCTGGCCTCTTGCTGAGTGTCCTTGTATGGGTCACTTACAGGGCGGCTTTGTGCTTTGAAAGGTATGTTGACATCGTAGACTCAATCGCTAATGCCACCAGTCCCTTCACAGCCAATATATACCGCGAGGCCGCTGAGAAGAGGAAGGAAAAACCTGTCCAAGAAGCACGTGGGGCTCCCAGCGCTGCAGCGCCGTCAATTTCGAGCCAGGAGGACGGACTGTCTTCGTCGCACGCGCCTTATGCGGCGCGTTATCAAACGCGTCAACGCGCTTTGTAGGAAAGGCCATTGAACAGATGGGTGTAGAATAGGATGGCTTGGGCAGGAACGAACCAACATGTTAATGGGAGGTTTCCTCCACACGAATCGACATAGAGTCGACGCGACATAACCGACGGTTGGTCCCTGTCCAGCGAGGAACAGGATATTAGACGCAGGTGTCAAATTGGGCAGATTGCATCTAGAGAATCGGGATGCGTGTGCGACGCCTGCAGCAACGCACATGTAGGCTTCTGCGCGTCAGCCTGTATGCATGGTGTGTTTGCATGCTCGTGCAATGGCTACTCGCAGGGTCCTATGTACAAGGGCGTGCGTGGCGCGATGCAAGTGCCGATCGCGCGTGGCCTCGGCATGTGTTGGTGCTGACGGCACATCCAGACGATGAATGCATGTTTTTCGGTCCGACGATCCAAAGTCTGCTGAAGCTGAATGTGACGATCTCAGCACTGTGTCTATCAAGAGGCAATGCCGAAGGTCTAGGCGCTATACGTGAGCAGGAACTCACCGCGAGTTATGGCGTGCTGGGAGTGCCGAGGGAGCGTGTCACATGTATAAATGATCATGCACTGCAGGATGGCATGCAAGAAGAGTGGAATCCAAGGCATATCCAGGACGTCATAGAAACGCATCTTCGGTTCACACTGCCAGGACAGCTGTTGTCTAACAACCACCACAACATGACCCGTACAGACGTGGAGGCGATTCTGACCTTCGACGAAGGAGGCGTCTCACTGCATCCGAATCACAGAGCCACTTATGAGGGCGCGCGTATGTATGTTGAAGACATGCGCGCAAGGAAGCAGGGAGATCATAAGCCACCTGCTCTATGGTCATTGTATTCTCTGACGTGGCGCACGAAATTCCTTGGTCCATTCAGCGGTGTGGCCCAACGCTGGTCACGGTCGGACTATGTGTTTTTGGCACCGCTGCGTATGTATGTGACGAGCTTAGCGGCTATGCGTCGGCATAGGACGCAGCTGGTGTGGTTCCGGTATTTGTATGTGATATTTTCTTCCTACATGCAGGCGAATCGAATCTACAGTACAACCATGTAAAGATGTAATAGTACAGACATAAGTATACGAAGGTAAAAATACACAACGGGAGCGGTAGACATGACATGCCCGATGCCCCAACATGGTAGACCGAACAAATGCGAGGTAGCCGGCCGGTAGTTGATGCATAAAAAGCTCACGACCGAGGCATCAGCATGAAAACGCATTGGCTGGTAAGAGCACTTAAATGGCAAGGGCGCGCCATTGGATTTCTGGCGTAAATTGCCGCGCACATATATAGCTTGAAAGGCCAGATGACGGGAACCCTGCGCTAGATCGCCACGCATGAGCCTGCTGATTCGGCGCATGCGGCAAATGCGAAGAGGCACGTGTATTCGAGCGAGCGTGCTCCTTCTGATCGAACTGAAAACGAGGTGACGGAGGACGTCGTCGCTGGGTTGGATCGGTAGTACTAGTCGTTGTAGTAGTGGTAGTAGTAGTAGTAGCAGTAGCAGTTGTTGTTGTTGTGGTTGTGGCTGTGGTTGTCGACAGTACAGAGGACATTTGTTCCATCAACTTGTCGGCTTGCGACACCGACGACGGGGGGGTGGAACGTTCCTCCGGGTCAGGCTCAAACGCAAAAGACAGCGGCTCCTCCGCTTTAGGTAGTGTCAACAACGGCTGACGACTTGTGATGCGAAAATCTTTGGGTGTGCTGCGGTACGAAGATACGTGCGGTCCAGCTCCCGTGTCCGGAATCGTCGTACCACGAGCGACGCCTGGAGATGCAGGCGACGACGTGATCTGTGGCGACACTGACACGATGGGCGGGACTTGACATGCCAGCGCGGGAGAATCGATGTCTTCTTTGGGAAGTGAAAATGGTGTGCGCAGTGTAGTCGCATTGACGGGTGCCTGTTTTACTTTGCTGGGCTCGAGAGCCGTCGGAGAGACAAGGCTACTCACGACGGGGGATCGGAGCGAGAGTGTCGAAAACTGTGGTACATCTGGATCGAAGAGCGTCGGCGATGTCCCCATAAGAGTTGAATCTTGGGATCCACAGGGCGGCCCATCGACACTTCTTGGCTGCAGCGCAAGGGTATCATAGTGGTGTCGCTGCCACATTTCCCAGTTGGATGCTTGCAAGCGGGGCACAGCGCGAATCCAACGACGCAAGTCGCGCACGCTGCAGCGTGATTCGGGACGCAGAGCAAAGACGCACTTGAGAATGGCATGAACCTCGTTCGAGATCGGGAGGATTTTGCCCAAGAAGTCGGGATCTCGCAAGTATTCGCGGAAAGTCTCATCAGCGGGCGTCGCTTGCTTCCAAGGATTCCGCCCGCAGATCAGGTTGATGAGAATGACACCGAGTGACCACACGTCATTCGCAGCTGTACTGTACTGCGACATACGATTTGTGATGCTGCCTTGGCACTCGGGGCTCATGTAGAAAGAGCTGCCACATCCAAAGTCAGAGCTCATACGATCGCCTGTCGCGAGGCCAAAGTCAGCCAGCATGACACGCGTGCCGCCATCTGCACAGAGAATGTTTTCTGGCTTGAGATCTCGATGATAGATACCGAGGCTGTGGCATTGCTCGACCGCATCAAGGATCTGATCAAATACGCTTTTGATCAATGCATCCATTTCGAACCTGGCACATGCGTATGCAGATGACTCGGGAACAGGCCGGCCGTCTGCGAAATTCGGGTCGGCCACGTATGGCTCGGGCGGAAGCAGATACCGCCGCTTCTCAGTAATCATGCTGAACAAGTCGCCATCTGGACAGAAATCGAGAATAACGAACACGTTTTGGTCCCAGGGATGATCAATCACGCGATGAAGTGTCACAACGTTCGGGTGACTCGACATCATCGTGTGTAGGAAAATCTCGCGGCGCTGGAATGCCCGCTGCCGCTGGTCAAGACCTTGCTTATTGAGGCATTTGACCGCAAAGTAGGGGGTGCTCAAGTTCGGAGAGCTGGCAGCATGGCCATTTGCGACGAGAGCGGCTGGAGCATGAACGGACGATAGCAGGGGCCTGCCGGACCTGGTCATTGGATGCATGACCGTGCTGCGAGCCAAGTACACGACACCGTACGCCCCCAGGCCTAGCAAAGAGGTCAACTGCAGGCGTCCATCGGCGATCCTAGACCCGATGAGATTTCGATGTTGCTGTTGAGTGGAGACGGTCGCCATGACGAGCAACACCGTCGACTCCAGGAGAAGATAGAGTTGGGGATGAAGAAATCAAGGATCTGATGGGTGTTGTTAAAGAAGTATGGCCTAGGGTCAAGATATTTCGTGCACTAGGAGAGAGTCGACAGTGAATGTGAAAGAAAAAGGAAATGAATTCGATGGATGCGGACAAGATTGACGAAAAACGGTGGATTTGCTCCCTGTGACTACCTACTAAGCTTGTGGCGCATCTGCCGGAACTGTCGCGACCCACGTACATAATGTCGCTCTGCATATCAATTTAGGTAGCCACAATTTCCAAAAGCGCGCAGCTTGACCGTCTGTGTCGTGTGCAGATGTGTGTCATGTGTGGATTTGATTGGCTAATCTTGTGCGTCAAATTGCCTATCGGGAATATATGCATTGTCCCCAACAGTGTGGATCGATATATGCGGAACTTGACCGGTCTAGTCCCAAAATGAAAAAGGAAAACGGGGTGGCTCCGGTGGCACATGCAAGGTAATAAAACATGCAGATGGGGCGCGTAAATAGACGCACCGGTTCTAGACATGCCCTCATTTGACGAGGTCATTTGACAGATCCGGTGGATCTGCCCGCTCTTACGGACATATACCTCCGATTGAGTTTCCTGATCTTCCGTCGATTCGGACTTGCTTTCCTCGCTTGGAATGAACTCTCTCACGTGATCATGATGCTTCATGCCTGCCATCGGGATGATGTGCTCCTCTCTCCCGATCGAGATGACTCAGCTTGGTGCTGTGTCGCATGCGTGGGGTGCGTCGATTTTTTTCCCTCCCCCCTTTGTCGTCGCATGGCTTGGCATCGGCTTGCTTACCAAGGGACGAGCCCACTCTATCTGTGACACGACCTGATGTAATCACATATGTATGTATGCGTGAATAGATCCCCTCCCCCCGGCTCTTCCGGTAAGCACCCGCGGTCGGGCGTCAATGTGTGGAGCTTGTCCTCGTGCATACGCGTACGTGTTCGTGTGCGTGTGCGTGTTCGTGTTCGCGTTCGCGTTCGCGCGTGTTTATGTGTAGGTGAATTGGAGACATCCTGTCACAAAGAGTTGTTTTTTATTTCCAAGATTATTTTCCCACATAGACAGACAACAACGCACGCGCGATGCGCCGGTTGTGGGGCCGGCCCAAAAGCCTACAGCCTTGGCATCATGACGAGAACGAACCTCTGGCGCAATGTATGAATCCGACGTCAGCAAATGCGTCTCGCTCTGCGGCTGTGGCGTCGGATGCGTCGGCGAGACGTGTCGATCAGGAATGTCATCCACATCACGACCAGTCTTACTCGGAGCAACGTCGGCCGCCATCTGAAGTAGCGGGAGCGACGCAATCAATGACCATTCCGACACCCGAAACGCTGCCTTCGTATCCCTCTTACGGGGAGGTGTATGAGCAAGAAACGTACCCAGATTGCACGCGTCCGCCACCAAAAGAGCCGCGTATCAGCACTTCACATATGTCAGTGACACGGGAGATGGATCAGCCAAGATCGTCTGGGTCAAGTTCGCCAGACAAACGCAGGTCAAAACCCAAGTTTCATTTGTTTCGGCGGCCATTTCATCGGCATAACGAGCACGATGACTTGTTTGAGACAGATTCCGCACTAGACGCCGCGTTGCACGACAATTCGACACCGACGATGTGTCCGAGCCATCCACATACTGAGAGTGTGCACCGAGTGCTAGGAGAGCGTCCGGTGGCGTCACGGTACGGAGTATCAACACATATTGCCCGCGCAACGATGGATCCCGATGTGGTTGCGCATTCTGTGACGGAATTTTGTCTAGCGGATCCTACGTCGTTGGATTGGAACATTGTGCGTGAGCTGGGCGAGCACGTTCATTCAGGTGAAGCACAAAGCAAAGCGGCTATGGATGCGATTCGCCGGATTCTCCAGTCCCACAAACTTCGAGCACAGTGCCGAGCGATCCGTGCGTGGGGATTCTGGGCGATGCTGGGTAGTGGTCCGTTTAGTACGCAAGCCGTGCATTCTCGGTTCTTACAGGACGTTGAAGCGATCCTTGAGAATCCACTTACGTTTGCACCTTTAAGGAATGACATTCTGCTCGTGCTTGGCGCGCTAGCACACCGGTCCAAGCATAATGAGCGGTTACTGCGGATTGCTCGTCTCTGGGCTCGGGTGCGCCCAGGAGCAAGTGCTGAAGAGGGTATCCCACTGAGTGGGCCACTTTTTGCTATTGAAGATGATGACTTGTCGTTATCGAATGATGACATGACTGACACGCCACATATGACAACGAGTGGGAGGCCACACTTGCCTGCGATACCCCGGACGGAACAGGCACGTCCACATGTAGACATGCCCATTGCGTTGATGCCGGGCGCGCTGCTGGCGCCCAGATCGGCGCCTGGGCATTTGCCTGTGACCAAGGCGAGTGGTACTCCTGTGTCTGCGACAGGAGATGCAGCTGTAGCTGCAGCAACACCAACGAAAATGGCGCCGACGGTGGCAACGACAACTCGGGCACGTGGCATGTCGGATCCAGGGGATACGATGGCCGCGCCATCAGATCACATCACACCCACATCTTTGCCGACACATCTGCCGCACATGACCCCCGACGCATGGCGTACAGCCGGGAGGCGGTCGCCCAGTGCGACATCCCACGGAATCTCGACCGATTCAGTTCGACAGAATGCATCATCTCTTTGGGTTCAGTCACAGGAGCCCAGATCGGCTTCGGACAATTCGATCATGGACGATGTTCGCCGAAGTTGCGTGATGGCCCACAGTAGTGCGAATGTTTTGCTGGATACGCTCATGAGCGAAGAGAAAGACGCAGCGCTGGTGCAGGAGTTCAGCGAAGAGGCCGAGTCGCAATATGCGCGACTGGAGTCATATCTGTCATGGGCAACGGAGCGAGCTCCACATGAACATGCTGACAGAGATGCCAGGCAGCAGGATGCGGAAGAGTCTTTGGTCGATGAGTTGATCGGTGCGATTTCACACGTCGGCGAGGCATTGACGCTGCGCGACGAATTCCTCACGGCCGCTACTGCTGCTGCTACTGCTGCAACGCCCGAGCCACGTGGTCCCGTATCGCCACACCAACTACGATCCAAAGAGACAGCTGCTGACCCACACATCCTTGATACCCCAATGAGTCCGCAAGAGAGTGTGCTCGATATTCCGATGGATGGACCTGTGCAACCCAGCGCCAAGGCGCTAGGGAAGCGTCGCGCTGTGGATCCAGACATGATAGACCATACCCAGAAGCCGCCCTTGCCACCCTTGCCACTCTTGCCGAGGTGAGGACTATGAGATACGCAGAAGAGAGAAAGGGAGTTTCTTCATGACAAGCTATCATAGACTAAAAGGACCACGCACGTTTGTCTTGACCAAGACGAGCAAGAAGGGATTGATTTTGCTGATCCTTGCTGTCAGGAACGGCAGCAGTGGCCTGAGATGTATCTGTAGGCTCGGGCGATGTGGGTGAGGCGGTTGCGTTCGCAGCAGCAAGCTCCTTGGCTGCTTGTTCACGCCGAGCTATGGCCTCCTGGACCATGCGCTCAATAGCCGCATTCTCGCGCTCATGGCGAGTCTGTGCACCTGCAAAGCGTGATCTCCACTCAGCCTCATTCTCCATGTCACGACGTTCTTGTTTCTCGGGGTTCCATGGCATAAGCTGTTGTGGCTTGCCGTCGGGGCCTGGCTCCTCAGGCACACGCGACTTGGGCTTGCGCAGATAAAAGAGACTTGCAGCTGCTGCGACGACTGTGATGGTTTGGAATGCGACGCGGTATCGCAGTGCACGCTGAAACATGTTGCGATTGCCACGGCGCAATTGGACTGTCGCATATGTCAATGCACCGGTCGTCAACAAGGCACCTGATCGAGTCAGTATGACTATGCACAAGTCCACATACCGATAGGAGTCAATGGGTCCTCTCGCATGCGGCGCAAAAGCCTGTCCTTGCCAGACTCGCCAAAGTCCTCCATCCTGACACGAGCAGTGGTCGTCGTTTACAAGACGACAAATCTCGGTGTGGTGGGCGTAGGTTGTGGATCGTGTGGAGGGTCGCCATGGCAGCAAAGAACAATTCCACACACCACTATTTTTCGAGACCAAGACGACTCCTCTCCACTCCATCTGGCAGGACGATGAATGTAGATCCCAAGGCGGGAGTGGACAAGGCGGCATACATGACCCACGACGGAAGTGGGATCAGAAAAGCACTAGATTCGTACGCTATGGTGGACACCAAGGGGCATGCAGGTTGGTAAGTGCATGCCAGTTTCTGCGAGACCACAAGAGAGCCCCAAGGAGATGGAAAGAGAGTGTGTGTGTTATGTTGTGGGCCATCGAATCATACAGGCCGTCTTCGAGAAAGTGTCTTGGATGCGCCGTCAGCAGTCCTTGTCGTTGCATTCAATGCGCAGGCTACGGCTCAATAGAGTACCTGCCAGCCACCGTCATACGCGTCGTAGGACTCAGGACAAGGGGTGTGCCAGACGCCTCGACTTGGACCTCCATGGGACTGGGTGTGGAAGCGGGCAGCCGCCATGTCACTGAGATCGGCTGAGGCGTACCTTGCGATGCAAGGGGAAAGCGGACGGCCCCTCGGCCATCGATCGCGGTGGGACGCCAAGTGAAGGTGCGGGTGTCGGGGTCCCACTCACCTACAGGCTCGCTGCGAACGCCGCCAGTCACCTGTGTGTCGGCTGGGAGCGTGAGCTGGAACGAGACATCTTCCAGTCTGTCGCCGCATGGCATCGCAGGATTCGTTCGGTGCATGAGCAGCGCAGAGCTCTGCGTCGGCTCACAGCGCCACTGGACTTGGAGTAGGAGGGGCAGGTACCGATCGTATTCACTTTCAGGCACATGGACTTGGTAGTCCAGTGCACGAATTTCCGCTGACTCCAACAACTGGAGCTCAAAGAGATCCGGTTCCTTGGTCCGCGTACAGAGGGAGCCGAGGCGTGTCTGTGCCATGGCCTCTATATGCAAGAGACGCAGCAGAATACGCACAGGCTCAGGTTTCGACGTCGAAGACGTGAAAGACGTGAGAGAAGAGGACAAGGGGCCTGCAGAGACGCGGACCTCGCCCACGACCATGACGTGGTCGAGACGACCACGCTGCCAAATGGCATTGACCCGTTCATACAAATGCACTTGAATCGGCACCGGCGTATGCGGCACAGATGCCACCGATTTTGTCTGTACAAGTGCTGGTGTATGAACAGCACTCATCGTCTGGGGCGGGGACGTGGCAATGGCACTGGCTGACTCAAGCGCGGCGTCAGAGCGTGGCGTCGTCATTTGGCTGTTGACCAAGGGAGACACAATGGGGTGGCCGTGTGAAAAGCTCAGACGCGAGTGACCGCGGTCGGATGTATCGTATGAGGAAGCACGAAAGTCGCGTCTTCGCGAGGTTGTGGGAGTAAAGTGAGCATTTTGTCGAAACTGCTCGCGAACTCGAAGCATCTCCGCAGTGTCATCCGATAGGGATGTGTCGTGCGACGCCGATGGCGCATAGGTCGTGCGTCTGGCGTTCCGCGAAGCGCTGTCGCTTGTCGGCGCCGTTGCGAAGGTGTGGGCGGTGGATTCAGGTGGCTCTGTGCGGGCCGAAGACGTATACGGCCTGGGCTCCAACGGTGCACCACGAATAGCAAGACCACTCGGTGCATCAGCGAATGCGCCGTGAAACTCGGGTGCGATGGCATACGAGTCCGAGACATCGCCGGCACTGACAGTGGCAGAGTTCTCTGCCTCAGGAATTTGTGAGACGCGATGTGCTGTATGTGTGTTAAACGAGCTGAACGGACCATGTCGGTCGGGTGCACTTGGCGCATCAGGCGTCTCGCTTCCTTCATATACATAGTGCGTGTCGTAGATGCCAGGCGCAGGTTGGGTGGCAGCGTAGGTATGAGGCTCTTCAAAGACACCCTGCGGCTTCATGGGCTGCTCTTGAGCAACATGAATCAAGTCGGTCTCAGAGGCAGTGGCATTGTGAGCACCCGCGTCACGAGCATCGGGGAACGATGAATCAAGCATCGATGCGGCAGCGACATTGGGAGCAGTCGCGGCACCTGCTGCGGTGTCTGAAGCTGTGGCTGCCTCTGAACCTGCTGGAGGATCAGTGTTTGCCGTGATAGAACTGATCCCAGAACCGAGTCCAAGTCCAGGCATGTCCCTATGCGGCACGATCGATAGTCGATGCATTCGAGCACCGGTCTCATCATCCTGACCATGCTCATGAGGAAGGTGCAAGGCGTCTTCCTCCACGTCTCGCTGGTGTTGCAATGAAAATGGGTGGTGATGGTGGCGGTGCTGATGCTGATGCGACTGCGGTTGCGGTTGCGGTTGCGGTTGCTGATACTGATGAACGAATTCGGACGGAAGAGGCACACTGCGGAAACCTTCCGATTCTACCGTCGGCAACGAAGACACGCCTGAGAAGCGCATCATGTCCTGCCATGGGTCGAATTCTTTGGCAGCTTGGGCCGTGGATCTCGCCAACTCATAAATACCACGAGCCAGCTCACCCTCGCCCTTCGCTAGGTACTTTGCAGCCTCACGGAGCATCGAGAGACGCTCGAAATCAGCAACTTCGTACGCGCGCAACGCCGACGGCACACGGCGCTTCCAGGTCTCCTGCGCACGCGCATACGCTTGCTGCGTAGTGGCGAGTTTCGATTGTGCCGAGGCATTGTTTCGTTTTTGGTCGACTTTCCGCTGGTCCTTGCTGAGCTGGATCTCAAGCGACTGCAGCTCCTTGAGAGATGGCACGAGTGCGTCGTCATGACGCTGCAAGCCCGACCACTCGCCATGCATGGGGGCCTGATGCAACGTCTCTCGCTGCCGCTGTAGCTGACGCGCAAAGACGGTATGGTGCTGAGCGATTTGCCCGATGTTGTCTACCAGGCGCGTGTACACAGGTCGGAATTCGAGTGGCATGAGCGTCGGTTCGCCTAAGCGCTTAGGCAGTTTCTGCAGTTGCTTGATGTAAGCTTCTTCAGCCTCGTAGCGTGCTGCCATGTAGTCTGCGAGCTGCTCGTGAAAGACTTTTGCCTGGCGCATGCGCTGCTGAAGAGCCTGAAAGCTCGCGCGTGGCTCCCTGTCGATGAAGGCCGTCTCGTACATGGAGGCATCTTGCGGAGGCATAGCCGTCGATATCTCTGACATGGAGACTGACTCGTTGCACCCGCCCTCGGAGTCTCGACCGTTCTGTCCCACAGAGTACGAGTGGCAAGCCAAGCCACCCTCACGTCGTGGGGTGTGTGAATTGTATGTGTGTGTATGTGTGTTACGAAGTGGATGACGTGCAGAAAATCTGCACAGAATATGATTGGCTTCCCATTGTGTGGAAAGTTGTCGCGCAGCGACTCCACGCTGGTGTGGATATGCCACGTGGTAGACTGGCGTGGAGAAGTGTGCGAGAGGCCTCTTAGGCCTCGCTACAACGACACGCGTGACAGAGCGCAGCTGGTTGTCTATGAATGGGCGCGTGTGAGTCCCAGGGACAGAAAAAAGAGCGCGCAGAACGGAGAGCAGGCCCCTGTTCACGGCCTGGACACCGACCACCGCCACACCCGTTCTCACATACGCAGACTGCGTGTACGAGTGTGTGTGTGTACATTGAACGCGAGAAACGAACGAATCAGCGAACGCATAAATACGTAGTAAGGAGAGGCAGCTACAACTGCAATCGCAGCCGCAGCCACAGCCACAGCCACAGTCAGCAGCAAGACGAGCAGTATCGGTGAAACATGGCGGATTTTGTGAAGCTGTCCATCTTTGGTACTGTGTTCGAGATCACAACACGGTATGAGAATCTGCAGCCAGTGGGCATGGGCGCTTTTGGCCTCGTATGCAGTGGACACGACAAACTCACTGACACGTCCGTGGCCATCAAGAAGGTGATGAAGCCCTTCAGCACGCCCGTGCTGGCGAAGCGCACGTACCGAGAATTGAAGCTGCTCAAGCATATTCGCCATGAAAACATCATTTGTCTTAGTGACATCTTCATCTCGCCCCTGGAGGACCTGTACTTTGTGACAGAGCTCCTCGGTACTGACCTGCATCGCTTGCTGACCAGTCGTCCCCTTGAGAAACAGTTTGTACAGTACTTTTTGTACCAGATCCTACGTGGCCTCAAGTATGTGCACTCTGCCGGTGTGGTTCACCGTGACCTGAAGCCCAGCAACATCCTAATCAACGAGAACTGTGACTTGAAGATCTGCGACTTTGGTCTGGCTCGTGTGCAGGACCCACAAATGACTGGTTACGTGTCGACGCGCTATTACCGAGCGCCTGAGATCATGCTCACGTGGCAAAAGTACGACGTGGCCGTGGATGTCTGGAGTGCAGGCTGTATTTTCTCAGAAATGCTCGAAGGCAAGCCACTGTTCCCTGGCAAAGACCATGTCAACCAGTTCTCGATCATCACCGAGCTGCTGGGCACGCCGCCTGACGAGGTCATCCGCACCATTTGCAGTGAAAATACCCTGCGTTTCGTGCAATCGCTGCCGAAGCGCGAGCGTATTCCCTTCCACCAGCGCTTCCCTCACACAGATCGGGAGGCCCTGGATCTCTTGGACAAGATGCTGGTGTTTGATGTGAACACCCGCATCTCTGCCGGCGATGCTCTCGCGCACCCGTATCTTGCGCCATATCACAATCCAGCCGATGAGCCCGTTGCGGAGGAAGCGTTTGACTGGAGCTTCAACGATGCCGACCTCCCCATCGATACGTGGAAAGTGATGATGTATTCGGAGATCCTCGACTTTCACAATATCGAGGAAGTTCCCGCAAATGAAGCTCAGATGCCTGCTCAGGCAAGTGGCCCTGCGCCTGCTCTGCCGCAAGCCCAGCCGATGCCTTCGGCGTACCATTCCTCCATGCATCCTTAGGTACAGTAGTTCCCAGCGTTCCTGCCCTTTCCTGATTCGCACCATTCTTTCTTCCGCCCTTCGGCACATGCTCCCTACATTGTAACGTCCACTTTCATGTCGTGCTTATAGTGTGCTGATCCATCCCTGGCAAATATGTGAAAGACGCATCTCGCCCCGCCTTGCAACATGCATTCCGACCACTGCTTGTCGGTCATGTAGCGGAATGAACACTGAGAAGAAGCATCGGACCTCCACATGCACGTCATTCTCCTCACCATTCCGTTTGCAACAATTGCCCCAGTCGGAGAGACACGCATGGTGGTGGGGTTCGGCAACGGGCACACAGGGGCACCAGCATGTGGCGTGTGGCTTGTGTGTCTCGGGATCTTGTGTGCCATCAGTTCAATCACTGGCATTCATGCCGCATCTTCCGATACAAAGGCGGCTTCGTCGTCGTTGTCATCATTGGCATCGCCCAATTCATCCTCGAGCTTCGCCCTGCCGAAGCACTCGACCAACTCCATGATTAGTGCCAGTACCGGCATCTCCATACCTACGTCAGTCGTCAACAAAAACCCCAAGCCAGGACATGCGATTGCACTGAATGATAGTCAAATTGTTCGCAGCAATCTTAGGATCAATGCTTCCGACGGCCTGTTTTATACATTCAATACGACCAAAGACAAATCTGTATGGATCTCGCTCTCCCTGTGCCAGGGACCAGGTATTCCCGCTTATAATACGAGCGACGAAGACTTGCTTGATCGACTCGACAAGTCGGCGGACGAGGCTCAGCACATGACACTCGTGTCGATGTACGTGTCGCGAGACAAGTCGAATCCACGTCCGGGACCCAAAACAAGTTCATCATCCAAGTATGTTGTGTATGCACAGGGCGGCTGGACACAGATTTCATTGAGCAAGGGATCAGATCAGGGTGTGTATATTGGCGTGTGGCCCCCTGAAGACCCACGGAACGTCTCTGGTGAATACGTGATCCAAATGACAGCATCGACGAAAGGCTCGCTCGAAAGAGTCGACTATGTGCCGAGCCTGTTTCTGGACGACACCGACCGTGAGAATGCGCTACTCACTTCGTTCAACTACACATCTCCTGCGCCTAATATCAGCCTGATTGTGCTGCCGACGCAGGGCGACTTTTCCTTATCATCTATCACGTATTTTAATTCGTCCTTCTGCCGCATCTTTGATTTGTGGGAGGAAATGAGCTTTCTGGGAATTCAGCCATTTATCAACAGTAGCGAGACGAATCGCAATACTTTGCCGCGTGTGACTCGTGGCGCTAACAACCAGCCAACGGCGCTACCGACACCAAGCTTCGAGAATAGTGCCAAAAACGTGTCGTTCTCAACCTCTTCGAATGCGGCGTCAAATAAGAAACGGATGGCCGCGCTCGATCCCGGAGATGTGACCCAGCTGGAGCTGACGGCGGTCAATACCACAGACACGAACGTGACAGAGCAAGTCTTGGCTCAAGTCCGCAAGCAGTTCCACGTGTCAGGACTTTCGCCCGGAACGAACTACACGGCGTATCTCGTCTCGTCCAAGGATGTTGGCGAATCAGTACAGCGAACGTTGTTCCCATCGGTCAAGTTCGTGACAAAAACGGCAGAGAACTGCAAGCTCATGTACGACTTGGACTTTTGTCCCGAACTCGCATACTCAGTCCCTTACAATCCAAACATGTCGCAAGTTCTGGCGCTGCAAGCGCTTGAAAACATCATTACCCAGAATTACATCAACTTCACCAAGACTCTGGACACATTCCCATGCGCGTCGGACAAGTTTGGCCTGTACTCGAGTGTGTCTACGTGCGATGACTGCCGACGCTCATATCAGAATTGGCTATGTGCTGTGGCAATTCCCCGATGCACGGATCTTGTTGATCCTGAAAAAAGTGCGGCTAGTCAGAATGGTACCGAGCTCCAAGGTCTGCCGATGCCCGCCAATGTTCATTTATACCCTTACATCGTCAATCGTGTTGGATCAAACAGCAGCCGACAGGCATACATTGACGAGATCTTTGCACCAGGTGACTACGGCGAGCTCCTCCCGTGCTTGCTGACGTGTGAAATGGTCACTCGGACTTGTCCGCCGGTAATCCAGTGGCAGTGTCCGCGCTGGACGGTCACGGCACAGCGTGATTATGGCGCATTTGCTGATGCAGGTTCCGACGGCTATGGTGTCGGGCAAAATGGGGGTGCTGGACCTGACGGCATGCGCTTCGGCGGCGCATACACCCGATATGTCGCACAGGATGCATTTGGCCATGTGTACTGCAATGCGATGCATGTCGACCGCTTGTTTCGTGAGGCCAGCACGGGTGCACCGATGCGCACCATCATGCCCTCTTGGCGCATATGGACAGCCACGCTCAGTATATACATTCTTAGTGCTCTTGTTCTAGGCTAATGACCATTGTACGATGATCAGGATCGAGACGCAGCTTTCTCATGTGCTCCTGGAGGTGGAGCATACAACTGCAATGTCGATTCGTGCCCCACGAAACACATGTGTAGGGACATGGTGGTGCTATCTTGACAGAGCCAACGATAGCTTCGTCACTGCGCTAAGCCACTCTGGCTTACTATGTTTCGTTGCTCGTTCCAAGTCGCTGTGATGTGATTGCGGTGAGGGAGTGATATTGTGGTGAGTCGACGTGACACGGACGTTCCACCCATCCATACGCCGACCTTG
>ERZ501061.204-NODE-204-length-22640-cov-4.293868_pt1 | contig 22640 bp, 16 predicted proteins | sample MGYA00510854_ERZ501061 | MGnify/ENA primary metagenome ERZ501061 (study PRJEB25958, sample SAMN03398515) | human skin metagenome | study: EMG produced TPA metagenomics assembly of the Human Skin Microbiome Metagenome (human skin metagenome) data set.
TCTTTCCCTACACGACGCTCTTCCGATCTATGAGCTGTCTCGAGGTCCTTATTCAGACGGTCACGCTCAGCAATCAGGTGCTGCTCCCATTGACGGAACCGGCCCTCCTCAAGCTTGACCTGGTCAGTAAACTTGCGGCGCAAGGCTTCCTCTTCTTCCTTGAACCGCGGGTTGTCAAACTTCTTCACCTTTGGCTCGCCATACTTGCGAGTCTCCATTTGTGTCTGACGGTAATTTTCATAATGGTAGTCTTCCGTGTTCATAATCAAGTCGAGCATATGCGTGCGAATCAGGAGCGAACGTAGCTTCTTAAAGTCACAGTGGTGTTCATTTTCCACCTCGGCCACACCCCACAGGTACTCACGACCACGCACCATTCGGCCGTCGTACGTGCGAACATCTTTTGTGCTGCCGATGATGCTGAAAGGCATCGATGACATGAGCGCACGCGCATGCTCGGCGCTAGCCTCGTCGATCGAGTCGACAGGTGGCGCAAATACAGTAATGCCATGCGTCCGAATCACATCGCGAATACGTTCCTTGAAAAGGGCCAAGTCCCGTGGTGTAAGCGTGTCAGCCTTGGCCACGACTGGAATCAAGTTGACTCGCTGCGACAGGCGCTTCATGACCTCAATGTCAAGAGGCTTGAGTGTGTGGCCAGTGGGGGCAATGAAGTACAAGCATGCATGCACGCGCTGGTCATGCAATTGTTTCCGCTCTGGCTGCTGCTCCTGTCTCATATACGACTCGTATTGATCGTCAATAAAGTCCACGAGTGGTGCCCAACAGTCGCGGTTGTTTACATAGTCACCAAACCCTGGCGTGTCGATAACCGTCAGGTTCACGCGGAACTGCTTTTCCTCAAGCTCAGCACGGATCACGTCAACTTCCACAGCCTTGTCGAGCTGTGTCGAATGACGTTGTGCGTAGTTCGTACCCGGAGCAAGCTCTGTGCGGAACAGTGTATTGATCACTGCCAAGTTAGCGCGTCAGCATCATGCGTGTGGGAAAATGTTCCAACATACGTGTCGTCTTGCCAGTTCCACTCTCGCCAACAACCATCAAGGTAAAGTTGGCAGCCGATCGAGAGGCAATCCTGTGTCGCTACATGGTCAGATGCAAGAAGCGTTATGAACAAACCTGATTCGGCAGATTGGAAATGCCTTCATGGTATTAGCTTCACGCTCACAATGGCATAGTTCTCATTACGTACCAATAGGCTCGGTAGTTGTTGTCGTCATTGTAGACAATCCGTCTACGGCTGCCATGGCTGAGGGTTTCGTCGGTCAGTCGATGGTGGAGATAAACAGCGCTGGTGAATGCTCCAAGGAGTTTGTCTAGCAGCCGCTTTGCCCGTCGTCGGCCGTTGACTAGCGCGGCACGCGTGTATTCAAGCCTAAAGGGCAGGGCATAGAATTCCGTCGTCAAGATAGACTCGGCCGAATGGATGCACTCAGGCTTCGCGGTGTTTTTTATTTTGCGTGCCACCCCGCGTTGCATTTGCGCCTGGCGAGCGTAAACGATGTGGACGTACGTCTATTGACGGGGGGGGCCTGGTGAGAGAGAAGGGGGTGTTCGAGTCCCTCCACGTGATTGGCGGTCGTCGACGCATGAACAAGCAATGCAACGTAACGTCGACTGAGTGACGACACCTCGAGATTTAGTCGCGGTCGCCACCAACATCGGATCTAGCTGACAGATGGGTACGTGGTTCTTGCGTATTGGTTCATATCCGTATTCATACTCTGCGTAGACTATCAGAACCGAGCGGGAAACAAGGGCGCTGGTATAGCAAATGCCAGCGATGCAGCCATAGATCGGCGTGAGCGTTTGCGGCGCTTGGCCATGGAAACGATCGACATTTCCAAGGTACGTCGTCTGTATGCACCTAGCACCTGGAGTCGTGGGGTAGGATCGAGCATCGAGGATGCATTCCTTCTGCTTTTTTTCTTCTTTTTTGGTTATGAAATTGGACTACCATGGTCCCGACATCGTGCCTGGTGCACACGCCCCCTCCTACATGATACTTACATAAATCGACAGGATCCGTACATTCTTCGGAATCATTTGGGCGGACTGGAATGCCGTCTGTGCCTCACAATGCATGCAAATGAAGGATCCTACCTCGCACATACCCAGGGAAAGAAACATCAAACAAACCTCCAGCGTCGTGCTGCTCTTGGAGCGCGGACAAATGATGCGCAGAACAGAGCAGCTAGTGCACTTCTCGCACCAGCACCTGAGATGCCAAAAAAGACCTTCGTCAAGATTGGGCGGCCTGGCTATAGAATAACCAAGATTCGCGAGCCCATCTTGCCCGTTGACATGGATGGCAGCGACGTTGATGGTGCAGTCCCCAACACCGCGGCTTCTACTGCTGCTGGCACTAGCGATGACAAGAGTGACAGTCACAAGAATATTGATGTGGTGGCTCAGCAGCATGCACGAGCAACAAGTGGGCGTGTGGGTCTTGTTTTTGAGGTAAGCCTACCAGAAATCAAAGAAGACGTCATACCGTTGCACCGATTCATGAGCAGCTTTGAACAGCGCAAAGAAGCGCCGAATAGAGCGTGGCAGTATCTCCTCGTGGCTGCTGAGCCATACGAAACGATCGCATTCAAGCTGCAGAGTCGAGAGATCGATCGATCACACACGCTCACCCTGCCGGGTGTGCCTGTGCCTGAGCAACGAGATGAGCCATGTACGTGGAGTCATTGGGATCCATTCCAAAAGACCTATACCATCCAGGTTCTGTTTCGGCCCTTGTAGAATGTACATTAGTTGATAGAGAAAAGCAGAATATTGAACAAGGAGTGAGGGGGGAAAGGAAAGCTGGCGTAAAGACGCCGGCGCAGGGACAGGAGGGGAGGGTGGGTAAAGAGAGTGCTTCGACTTCATGCCAAGATCTGTGCCAGCAAGAGGATGAACGGGTTCATGCAACCGATAACACGAATGCCATGCCGTCACACTGAAACAAACGAAGACGTATCCAGGCATGGGTCAACTAGTGAAGCAATTCGTGTTTGTGTTACAGGACCTTCAGCATCTCGTCCACACGCAGGAACTTTTCACGTGGCTTTCCCAGAGCCAGTCCACGCTCCCGTTCGGCAGCATCGATCCTCAGCCAGTCGCTGTACGAGACGATACGTTTTCCCTGTTCGTGCAAAGCGGTCGGCACGCTGAGCTGAGCTTCATTCACGCCCACAGATGCACACAGCGTATGCTTGAGAGAGTCAGGTTGGCGCCAATCGGCCAGCATATCGTCCGCAACACCAAATGCATCCAACATGGTCGATACAATCACGCCCACTGGACCTGTAGCAAGCCAGCCAGACACATACATGCCGGGGATGTGCGAGCCATCTTCACGCACGACGCGACGACGCTCATTTGGAATAATATGTTGTTTTGAATCAAATGGCACAGACAACGAGCCATGAGAACCTGCCAAAGGCTGTGAGCGGTAGCCAACACTGGCTAGCACCAAGTCTGTTGACGTTGTTTCCGTCCGGCCAGTAGACACAGCACGACCATCACGAACCTCTGTCAGATCCCAAGTGGCGTGGGTCACGCGCTTAGAGCCATGGGAGCCAGTAAATTCTTTCGGAGAGTGCATAAGCTTAATGCCCCATTGTGGCTTGTGACGTGCATCAAAAGGCAACACGCTTCCTTTCTGTAACTGCTTGAGAAGGCGCGTCATCGCACGCTTGTAGGCGGTATGGGAGCTGCGAGATACATCAGCTAGGGCTTCGTCCAAAGTCTCATGGTTCATGGGCTCGAATGGCACATGAGGCAAGTTGAGCATTTCACGCAGCTCCTTGTTGGTGAAAGCAAGCTGAGCAGCGCCGCGACGCGCATAGAGATGTACAGTTTCCACGTCCCACGACCGCAACTGCTCAAGAACAGACTCTGGTGCATCTGTACGTTGTAGTGAAGCATCAAGAGGAGCCGATTTACACTGACGAAGAAGGATTCGCGCTACATCAATAGCGACATTTCCAGCACCGATGACAGAGACGTGCCTTATATCAGAGCCAGACATTTTAGAGAATGGGGCATCTGGCAAGTGTGCGTCAGGATGTCCATTGTACCACTGAACAAAGTCGAGCGCTGTATGTACGTGTTCAAGCTCACCAGGACTACTGCCTGGCACGTGCAAGTGACGAGCATCTGACGCTCCGTAGGCGAATAGAACGTGTGTGTAGAAGGGAGCCAAGGATGAAAGCGAGATTTGGGCCGTAGATGCTGATTGGGGGGGCGGTGCATCATCTGCAGTGACGCGGACATTACCAAAGAAAGAGAAACGCGGGTCTCGAGCGACCTGATCGAATTTGCTCTCAACATTGCGGACTTCTGGATGATCTGGCGCAACGCCATACCGAACGAGGCCGAATGGAGTAGGCAATCGTTCATACATATGAATTTCTGTGCCATCTGTACCCGTTCCATGCTTAGCGTCGAAGCTTTGGAGTAGACGCGCAGCGGCATAAAAGCCTGAAGGTCCTGAGCCCACAATGGCGACACGCATCGGAGGTGCATTGGCTACGAGCGACGCGGCCATACGCAGCGTCGGAGAAGCTAACATGGGACGATAAGGCGCTCACGGAAAAGGAAGGTAATCGCAGGAACACTTTGAGCGAGATGGAAGCGGGTGATTCGGTGATGTCGTCACGTATGTGTCGTGGCGTGGCTTGGCTGGATGTTGTGGAGGAAATGGAAAACGTACGACACGGTACGAGCTTTTGGGTAGGCGGACGGGCGCAGAAAGCACTGACGCATGTGCGCGGGGATACAAACATTGATGAGATCATGATGGAATAGCATTAGCAACTATGGAATGCATGGTCGGATAAGGGCCGGGCATCTATGCAAAGTCAGGATTTGTGAGCCAATCGAGTTGCGTGTTTTCCAAGTGGTCGTCCCAGTCGTACAAGAATTTCCATGCGCCCTGGTCGAGTTCCTGTGACAAGGCGAGGGAAAGCGCTTCTGGCCGGGCGACCTGTGCCTGAACAGACTGGCCACTTACTGTGGCATGAATGGCTCCGTCAACGTCCAAGAGTTTTGCGCCGTTCATCTGAGAGGTAAGCACGATAGACCCATACAAGCATGCGTATGAAATGTACATACATGGAGTACGAGTGGCGCAGTGCCTGTTTTCTTTTCCAAAGTTTCTGCTAGGGCTGTCGTTGTGGGAGAGGGGATTTTTTGATCAAGACGCTCGGGAACTTCATACAGACCCAAGAGCGTCCCGCCAGTCTTGCCGAGGTGTGCCTCGACCTAAAGAGACGGTTAGGACGGTGGATGCAATATATTGAACGTACCAGTGCCATGCCTGCCTCAGTCATGGGACTGAGTGTGTGCCAATGATGAACTAGGGGAATTATGTCGGTGACTGTTGTGTTGGGCTTGTTCGACTGGCTTTTGGTGCCCACAAGCACACCAACCACAGTCGATGACAAGTACTTTGCCGAATGGTACACGATCTTGCGGTACGCAAGCGGCGAAATGTCGATGCTCTGTGACGCGCTCTTGGACATGATAATCACAGACGAGGTGGGGATATGCTTTTCTGAAGTGTGTGCGACGCACACGTAATCGGCGAACAGGCTTTGGGTATTTTTGGTCAGGTTCCCCTTGTCTGCCGACGAACGTGGCTGACTCAGGAGGCTCGCGGCTGCCTGGGGCCCTGGGCCTTGGCCTGAGCCTGGGCTTTGATACTCAAAATCCGCGTGCACGCACGTACCTCCACTTGCAAAAGACCCATCCACATGCAATCCTACATTTCTCCATCCCACGTACGTGCCTTCCTAACAACACTTTAGCCTGTACAAAGAGCGGCCGGACGTCACGAGATGGGAGAACCAGCGACGACGGCCGAACTTCCAACCCTCAAGCTTCTCCTGATTGGGTCGTCAGGTGTGGGAAAGTCGGCCTTGGTGCGCAGATATACGGACGATGTGTTTGTGGAAGAGGATGCTGCTGCGACTATCGGCGTGGACTACAAGATCAAGAGCTTGTGTGTGGATGGCAAATGGTTTAAGCTTAGTATCTGGGACACAGCAGGGCAAGAGCGTTATCGCACGCTTACAAGTAGTTATTATCGGGGCGCACAGGGAGTGGTTATTCTGTACGACGTGACGGATCTGCGTTCCTATGAAGATGTGCCACAGTGGGTGCACGAACTACGCACATTCGAAGGCGATGTGCCTCCAGTATGTTTACTGGCTGGAAACAAGGTGGATCTCGCGGAGGAGCGTGAAGTATCGACGGAGCAGGGCCAAGCATATGCACAGGAGAATGGCATGCTCTTTGTCGAGTGCAGTGCGAAAGCAGGACAAGGTGTTGATCATGCATTTGACGAGCTCGTTCGCAAAGTCGTCTCAACACCGGCGCTGTGGCTGCATGTAGCACCGGGTGTGCGACGGCCGGGTGATCGGATTCCAGGAGGCGCACCTGACGCGGGTGGTACAATTTCGTTATCTAGCGTCACGGATTCTATGAATAACAGCTGGGACGCAGTGCAGCAACGCTGTGGTTGCTGAAGGAGGGGAGAAGACATGAGAGAGAATGGGCGGATAAAAGAGAGACAGGCAAATTACGCACAAAATGATGGTCATGCTCAACGGGCCTGCTTCGTTGTACTGCGCCCACATGCGGCCTCCTTAGCTACGAAGATGCATCGATGGACTGTTTCGTAAGTTCCTTGTGCAGATGAGCGCTTGTGTCTGTGCGAAGAAGCTCACGGAGCATGACGGTGGCGTACGATGATGGCGGTAGCTCAAAGGTGAGCTGCAGAGCGAGGAACGGCGCTTGCTGGTCCTTGTCGACGACGTCGACGGCACCCGGACCTTGTGTTCCGTGGTCTGGAAGAAGTACTTCTTCATCTGTTGCACACAGGGTTGCATTCGCATCGTTGTATGCCAGCAGCGTATGCCGCAGGTGTTGCGGCATTTGCAGCATGCGGCGGTACGCGCCCTTCAGCCGATACTCAGGTTGAGCTGAGGACGACAGGGATGATGGTGTGAGTCCATCTTCACGAAGTATGTCTTCGTACATAGAAGCAAGCCAACCATCGGGCGGAAGGTGCACATCAGCGCCTGGCATGGGCATGACGACGTCTTGCATCGTATAGCGAGAGACGCTCTGTTCGTCAAGCTCTACGGCCATATTGTTCACAAGAACAAGATCTCCCACCACAGGCTTCAAGGCACCGAATCGCCTGACACGCTCAGATACAAGCCTGTTCCACACGTACGACTGGTACGCATGCACATACATCAGCCGAAGCGAGCGCGGGATGTTTTGAAAAGCACCAAGCGGATCGGTTGGTGACCAGTAAGGGGCCTTCATTTTTTCCAACACGGCACGCTCTGCCACACACTTCTTGGGCATCAAGCGGTAAGCATCATGATACCGCTGATCTCGCACAGCCGCTTGTGCCTGGCGCGAGGCCAATACGGCTGGCGGCGCGCCGTCATCGTCGTCGTCGTCGTTCTCGGCATCATGGCGGGGTTGGGTCGGGACATGTTTGTCGTTGTGGCTGTCGTGGCCTGAACCATGACTGCGGTTGCTGCCGTCCTCCATAGCACCAGCGTCCAAGATCAGATGCAGTGCCTCGTGATAATCGCCACGAAGCACAGCGATACCGATTCGATGTGTCGAGACAAACCCTGTGCCAAAGCGCTGCATGCCAAAGTAATTGATAAAGCCGTGCGCCTGAATCTCTTGAACTCGAGTAGCAAGGAATGCACGCAGCTCCGCTGCGTCACTGCCGAGCTCGGTCGTGTCCGCCCAGCGCACGTCTCGCAGGGTTATGGTAAACTCGTTACCATTGAGCATGCCCAGCTGCAGAGGCGCATCCGCGTACGACAGATGGGCAATGCGCAAGCCACGCTCGGCACGTGTAGTTGTCGCGTACGTAACGGAGCGACGTCGCGTGTCGCCAGGTGCACTTGACACAGGCTGTCCGATGTGATTGACCATGTGCCATACATCATGCAATGTGCGACGCCCGCGCTGTAGAGCGACGCGCTGCACCGTCACGGCCCGTTTGTCCTTGGTCCCGGCAACACTCAGCATATTGGCTGAAGAGGAGCGACCGCGATGATCCAGTTTGAGGAAACGCGCAAGCCATTGAAGAGCCTCTTGACTATCCCTGTTGGTCTTTTGGAGGGTGAAATGAATGTACGGCGGAGCCGCCATGGCTTCAGAGTCGGGGTCGGCATTCGCTCGGGAGCGGGGGCGTGAGTGTGAGTGTGAGCTTGAGCTTGATTGCACTGGCGCTGACGACGACGACGACGACGACGACGATGTGCAAGAGGTTGACCCCCACGTCTGTTTTTGGACACGCACAACTGAAGCTGGGGCGGCATCGGTGCTATGGCCCGCATACGCACCGCTTTCGACAACGACGGTATCTGAAACAAGCGAGTCACCAGCCAGGGCACGGACGAGGCGGTGGATTTGCGTGCGCTCTGTTTTGTCGGCTAAAACACGCGAGTCAACAGGTCCGTGCTCGCAGAGAGAGCGCAGCTGAGCGAGCTGTTCTTCGCCAAAGTAGGGGAGCAGGTCGTTCCACGAGGCCGAGTCCTTGGAAGGTGCCTGTGACCGGAAACCGGAGTCGCCCGGGGGATCCAACGAAGTAATGCGCACGACCTGGCCATCAGGCGCTATCTCGCGCACGAGAAAGTCGGCATATCGCTGCTTGATGATCGCGTGCACCGGTCGCCAGTCCGGGTGCACATACGTCAGCAATCCAACATCGTGCTCGCACAGGCGCCTCGGCTCGCTTTGTCGCATACGCTTTTGTGGACGCACATCGCCTACATCACTAGCTGTGCAGGTAGACTGCGACGCGCTGTCTGGTGGTTGCATGACGGACGGACAAGCAACACCCAAGCCTTACTTCCTGCGCGTCGACAAACCCAAGTCGCACCCAAAAAATTTGTTGTCGACGACACATACCCACTCACATGTCACAGTAGCGGAGGCGCCGAGCGTGTCCCACGTGGTAGACAATGGGAGACACATGCACGTGGCCATTATCATGCACGTTTATCAACCTCGTTTCTTATCAATTGACATGCATGCAAAAGATTGCGTGAAGGCCAAATGAAGCGACGGATGGGCACAGTAATAGAGAGAGAGAGAGATATGCGTGGCAGGCAGGGCCAACTGCAGACAAACAGATGAGAAAGGACATGAAACGAGGGATGCGGAGTCCTGACGTCTGAGTGTGTCGTCTTTGGACCATGGTTACGTTCAACACCACGGCGGACGAGAACATCCGCATCATCAGCGATGGCGAACCACTTGTATACAACCTGGGCGATATCGCTTGGGTTCTCACATGTACATGCCTGGTGTTTCTCATGATTCCTGGCGTGGCCTTTTTCTACTCAGGCCTGCTGCGTCGAAAGAATGCACTCATGGTGCTGGCCTTATCGATGATGGTCATGGCGGTCGCCTCGTTGGAGTGGTTCTTCTGGGGCTATTCGCTTACGTTTAGCGAGACGGCGACGCCTTTTCTTGGCGACTTGCGCCACTTCGGCCTCATGCACGTAGACATGGCCCCATTGTCAGGCAGCACGAAAGTGCCGTCGCTGGTCTATTGCATGTACCAGCTCATGTTTGCGGCCCTGACGCCTGTGATTGCGTGTGGCGCATTTGCGGATCGCGCACGCGTCGGACCTATATTACTCTTCACGTTCTGCTGGTGCACGATTGTGTATAATCCTCTGGCATGCTGGACATGGAACAACAAGGGCTGGAGCTATACCATGGGCGGTCTCGACTATGCGGGTGGCACGCCCGTCCACATCAGTTCAGGCACCGCGGCGCTGGCGATATCACTGTACCTGGGGCGGCGGCATGGATACGGCACACCTGCGCTTGCTTACCGTCCAAATAACGTCACGCACGTGGTGCTTGGCACAGTGCTGATTTGGGTCGGCTGGTTTGGCTTCAATGGTGGCTCGGGGATCGGTGCGAACCTTCGCGCGGTCCAAGCGATGATGGCTTCACACATCTCTTCGTGTGTTGGAGGAGTAACATGGATGCTGCTAGACTACCGGCTGGAGCGCAAGTGGTCCGCTGTAGCGTTCTGTTCAGGTGCTATTTCCGGCTTTGTGGCCATCACGCCGGCGTCTGGCTTCGTTGGCACACCTTCGTCTCTTGCATTTGGTGTCATTGGTGCTACAGTATGCAACTTTGCGACGGGGCTGAAGAACCTGCTTGGGTACGATGATGCGCTAGATATCTTTGCGGCACATGGCATTGGTGGCATTGCTGGCAACCTGCTAACTGCCCTGTTCGCTGACGGGCGCATTTCCACCTTCGATGGCACAGATGCAACGGAGAATATGGGATGGATCAATCACCACTATGTGCAGCTTGGTTATCAGTTGGCCGATTCTTGCGCTGGATTCGGCTGGTCGTTCGTGTTGACGATGATTCTGTTGTTTCTCATCGATCACATCCCGGGCTGCTCATTCCGGTGCAGTGAAGATGACGAGATCATCGGCTTGGATATTGCGCAAGTTGGCGAGGAGGCTTTTTCTATCCCACACTTTGGTCACCTCATACAGCAATCAAAGTGTGTGGGCGATGAGGCTGTAAGACATGCTGACAGCTTACCTGAAAAGAGCAACGTGGTCGGCACGAACATGAATCCTGCCGTCAATGTACATGGATCCCCTATGTACTTGAATAAAGCGTGTGACATGGATTGATGCTGTCCCTTTACTCGATTCAAAGAACATGGAATAATGGTCGCTTCAAAGGCGGCAGTTGCAAGAATGGGTCCTAAAAATAGCATTCCCTCATTTTTCAAGTTCATGTACAGATAAATAGCATACAATGACATGATTTCCTATGGACATGCCTGCATGGCGCGCTCGTTTAGCTTGCGCTCCGGAGACGACTGCACCTGGGCACATCCCTCCTATGATCCTGACACATGACAGGGACACCACGCCATGAAGTGGGGCGGATGGTGTCGTCACGTGAGATTCGTGTCCCTCTGACCCTCTCCCTATTCCCCCGAACGACAGGCGTAGGGCCCTATCGGGCGGAGGGGACAGACAGAGTTGAAGCAAGTGCGAGTGTGTCTTGGCAAAGACAGACAAGACTTGGGACCAAAAAGGCATTGCAAAACTAGCTAGCTGTCTGGCTAGCAGTTTTCTGGAGATTGAAACCCAAAAATAAAAACCGCATACGCGTGCGCGGCCAACCGAGTTGGTACTAATAATATAAGGGCTACTTTCTCCGAGCCAGCCAGCTGAGTCGGTGTGTCGTAACATACACTCCACGCGCGACGACGAAATCCTTTGTCTTCATAGATCTAAACGAGACGAACAAAACGGAGCCGAAGTGTGGCGATAGTGCCTGACAAGGATGTCGATTCAGAACATATCGAAATCTGCCGTGCGGATCGGTAAGAACTACATCAAAGGCTACACAGATACACAGATCAAAGTGCGGGAAGCGACGTCGAATGATCCATGGGGTCCAAGCGGAACACAGATGAACGAGCTCTCACAGCTGAGCCACAATGCGACGGACTTTATTGAGATGATGGAGATCCTTGACAAGCGGCTGAATGATAAGGGCAAAAACTGGCGGCATGTGTTCAAAGCATTGTCAGTGCTGGATTATCTGCTGCAAGAGGGTAGTGAGAATGTATGGAACTACTTCCACGACAACATATACATTGTCAAGACGCTGAAAGAGTTTCAGTATGTGGATGATGCAAACATTGATCAGGGGATCAATGTGCGCCAGAAAGCCAAGGAAATTACAGCGATCTTAATGGATGAGACACGCGCACGGAACCGGCGCAGGATGCGCATGGAGAATGAGACGCGGAACCGTGATCCACACGACTTTTCTGACGAAGCTGGACGACGCCGGCGTCAGCAACAACGCGACCGCATGACGGCTGAAGACCGCGAGTTGGAACAAGCGATTGCCGAGTCGCGGCGGATGGCTGAAGAGGAAGAAGCACGACGTCGCCGCGCAGCACAGGACGATTCCGACCTGCAACGCGCGCTGGAAGAGTCGCGCGAAGAAGAGCGCAAGCGAAAAGAAAGCGAGACACTTATTGATCTTGACAAGGACGAGACGCCGTCTACGCTGCAGCCCCAATACACCTCGTTTATTCCATTCCAGCCAACTGGCTTCAATCCCTTCTTTCAGGCCCAAATGCAGCAACAGGAAATGATGCAGCAGCAGTACATGCAACAGCAAGAATACCAGCGCCAACTTGCTCTGCAGCAGGCTGCCCAGCAATACCAATACTTGATGGCACAGCAGCAACAACAGGCTATGATGCCACAGCCGACGAGCTTCGGGTCCAACAACCCATGGCTTTCGCAGTCGTCGATGGCGGCCTCCTCGGTGCCGACGCCATCAGCTCCGCCGTCGACAAATGCATCCAGCCAACCAACCGATACCCTGATCAATCTCGATGGACCTGACGATAACGACGACGACGACGACGAAGGTCCCGAGGATCCCGAGCCATCGACGAAGCCGAAGCCGACACCAGCAGGCCCACCGCGTGTTAAGGTAAGCAACATGCATCCTGAGTTGGACCGTCTCTTGGCCTCAGGCGATGGTATAGATACATTTGGCAACACGGGTGACATGAGATTAGGTCCCAATGCAGCGATGTGGCATCAGATGATCCAACAGCAACGAACGGGGCAGGCGCCAGCGATGGCAGGCGGAACCAGATCGACATCCAATCCCTTTACAAAGTGAGTGTCACAAGGTGCACGAGGGAACGCGTGACTGGTATGGGCCCAGTCCTATCATGGGTTACTGGCATCCTTGACGATGCATGCATGTGAGAGCATGTGACAGCGCTATGAAGAAAGCCAACGTGGCTGAGCTTTCCTGATCACTCTCAACGAAGAAGCAAGTGAGGTTGGCGCCCGTAAAAGGAATGGAGACTTCTTTGTATGTTCTGATCCTATGGATTATATTCAATACTGTGTGTCCTTATAGCTTGTATGTAGATGAAATGTGACATGGTGTGCAATCAGTATGGTTGGACCCAGAACGACAAAGCAATCACAAGATACAAAGCCACGAGAAGGGCACCTTCCAAGTAATTGCTTTTGCCATCCTGGATGAGCGAGTTGACCAGCAGCACAGACACAACGAGGTTGATGGTTTCAAAGTCGTGGAAATACAGCGTCAGTGGCTGGCCCACGAACCATCCAACAAGCACAAGCAGGGGCACAAGACCCAGACAAATCTGGACCGAGCTGCCAACAGACACACTAAGGGCGATTTCCATCTTGTCTTTGGACGCCATCCACACAGACGTGACATGCTCAGCGGCATTGCCGACAATGGGGAGGAGGATGGTACTGATGAACACCTTGGAAATGCTGTACTCATTCGCAACGTCATCAATGGCCGACACAAGATAGTCAGCATTGAACGAGGTGATGATCGTAACAACGAGCAAAGCAATGATCGAGGCCTTGGGCGACATCTCGACTTCCTCCTGCTGTTCTTCGATCTGCTCATGTTCAGGAGCTTCATACAAGAATGCGTGCGTGCGGAGCTGGAAGACCAAGTAGCCAATGTAGATTCCGAGCAAAATCACAGCCGTACCGCGAGAGATAAAGAGGATGCCGTCCATAGCATCGAAACCGACGTTTGGAGCAGGCACAGGCTGCTCCTTCGACCGGGTAAAGAGAGCGCTGAGGACAGAGTTGTCGCCGCTGCCGCCCTTGACGGAACCCCAGTACGCAGCAGGCAGAACCATGGTGAAGCAGCCAAGTGTCATGATAGAGCCGGATGCCTGGGCGGCTGTCTGAGCGAATTGGTTTTCCGGCTTGTAGATGCCACCAACGAAGAAGCTGAGACCGAGCACAAGGAGTAGGTTCGACAGGATCGAACCGACAAGTGACATCTGGACAATCCGAAGTTGACCTTGCAGCAAGGCAACCACACCGACGATCAGCTCGACGGCATTGCCGAAAGTGGCATTCAAGAGACCACCGAGTGTAGGGCCTAGCAGCATGCTTACCTGTTCAGTGGCGTCGCCGAGAAGCTTGGCAAGAGGCACAATGGCCAAGAAGTTGAGCACGAACACGGAGAGCGAGCCCCAGCCGCACCACTGCGCGGCCATACCAAGTGGCACAAACGCTAGTAGCAGATTCGCGCGAGACGAGCCGAGAAGCCAATGGAATGACTTGAGCAGACTCTTTTGCCTAGCTTGCTGGCTTATGGACTGATTGAGCAATGGCTGTGACTCAGAGGCTGCATACAAAGAGAACATGAAACATCATTGCAAAGAGGAACGATCGTTAGGATCCCGTCCGTCGCGACCAACTACGTACCCATGATGAACAATATGGACGAGGATGAGGCTGAGGACGAGCGAAAAGTAGATATCGGGAGATGCCGATTAGTGGCGCTCGCTGGTTGGCTCAAACCGGCTACACAAGGGGGTTGCGCTGCTGCTGCTGCTGACAAGTTCTTGTTCCCCGACCGTGCACATAGGGAGAAAAATAAAATCAAAAATCCTCCTCCTACCTTCCCCCGTCTGGCGCCTGGGTGCCGGCCGAATGACGTCCGATCGGTAGGTCGGCCAGGCCGTATGGATGCACAAAAAAAAAATGGTCTTGACACACACACGTGGACACGATCAGGTCGACGTTAGCCGCCAGCTAACTCCACAATGAGACGAAACACCGCATCGAAGAAAAGAAACGGACTTTGGGTGTCGCGACGGAGCGTGACGGACGATGGAGGCAATGACGGTGTTGCGGGCGGTACAGATGCAAGTGAAGCAGCAGGAGCCATGGTGGTTTCCACAGATGAATCGAAAGCAGCGGACGCAGCAGCTGCTGAAGCGGGCGCTTCCGGCTGCGACATGAGATAGCCGACATTGCGGAAATCCACCAGGTACGACTGATCATCCACACGGTACAACTGAAGATCCATGCGCACCTTGCGACCGTAAAGGATGCACTGGGTCTGTGCGTAGAAAATGTCTTCGTTAAGTGCATCGAGGACTTGGTTCCGCTCCTCGGCGCTCATGTTGTGCAAACCACGCGAGACGGACGGCAGTGGCGTCTTGGGACACCACTCCATGCCAAGAGACTCCATGGTCCTGTAAAGGACGAGCATAATTTCCATGGGATTACTGCGGCTTCGTATACCGAAATGCCAAGGTGAGCGGGTCCGGCGCGTCGACGATGTCGAAGATGCAGCCGACTTGGCCGATGTGGATGATGGCGTGGGCGAGGCAGATCCCAAGCGCGACGCGGATGAGGGCGCGATGGTGCTGGTAGAAGCGGAGGCTGATGGCGCGCTAGCCGTCGCGGCTGAGCCTGTGCCTTGGTGTGCGCTAGACTGGCTGCGATGTGCCTTGGACGAGGTGTCATGGTATATAGAGCGCTGCGACGGCGGCAGACTGGTCTCGAGCACAGCCAAGTTGTTTGTGAGACGCATGTACGACTCTTGGAGCGGTTCGCGCTCGGTCGCCTCATCCATGCACAGGTCATCGACTATATCGAAGCTGACATACTCCTCATCAAAATCGAACATGTGTGAAGAGGCATCGCTCGAGGCATCAGAGTCGTCGCTTTCATCGTCGAGCATCTGGTATTCGATATCAGAGCCCTCGATGGCCTCGTCCTCCACAGCGGCCATAAGCTCATTTACACGCGCCTTCATGTCCTCGTCAACGCCGACGCCGCGTCGCGATGATGCGGCTGACGGCCGACGCGATCGAGGACGAGCTTCGTCGTTCTTATCGGCATGTGTGAGATCGGTCGTGGCACCCGAGCGCTTAATGAGCACATTGTAGTGCATCGGCGAGGTACCAGGCGCAAGCATAGGCCTGATTGATGAACGCCGTTGGCGCGCGCGGAGCGACGACGAGCGAGAGAGCGACTCGGAACCGACGCCGCCCTCGACGCTCGTGGATGGTGATGTTGAGAAAGAGGAAGACGACGCGTGGCCATCCTCGTGGCCGAGCTCCATCTCTCGCAGCATGTTGCTCATGGTATCGAGTGTGCGGTGATAGTCTCGGCAGAGATGGTACGCGACCTTGATTTGGTTGGTATTGGGTGCGCGAAGCATCTCGAGCACATTGCTGCGAGACAGGCCCTCAACCTTGCCGAGAAGCTCTTCGAGGATCAGCGGGTCGATAATGCCAAGGTCGGGCGACACCATTGACGGATCAGGCAGAGGCCCGGCTTCCTTTGGCTGCACAGCGGATGGATCATCGATGTGCTCGGTGCCTAGTGTGTCGTCCATGACAGGGGCGCGGTACAGGGCACACTGCTTCTCTTCCACGGAAGGTGTAGCTGGGAACGGTCGCAGGTAGGCTGGGAGATCGACGTTGAACCATGGGAGCTGCATGATTTCGGGAATCGTAATGCGCTTGACAGGATCGACAACCAGCATGCTAGACAAGAGTTGCTTCGCCTCGATGGAAAGATGCGAAGGGAGCGTGTAGATGCCTTTGTTGATCTTGACGAACAAGGAGGGGACGTAGTCGTCGTCAAATGGCAGTCGACCACAGAGCATCACATACAGGATCACGCCACAGCTCCATACATCAACTTCGGGACCAGAGTACAGCCGGCCCGAGATGACCTCTGGCGCTGCATAGTTGGGACTGCCGCAGCTGGTCTTGAGGAAGTCGCCGTCCACCATGAAATTCGAGAGGCCAAAATCGCCGACCTTGATGTTGAAGAATTCATCCAGTAGCAAATTTTCAGGCTTCAAGTCGCGGTGTGCAACCTTGTGCTTGTGGCAGTAATGCGTCGCACTGATAATTTGCTGGAAAAGACGCCGTGCTTCGCTTTCAGAAAGCCGCCCATGATCCACGATATACTGGAACAGCTCACCGCCTGCATACTCCAGCACCATTATGATGTCAGACGGCGTTGCAATCACCTCGTATAGCTTGATAATGTGCGGATGCCGAAGAAGGCGAAGAAACTGGATTTCTCGCTTGATGCGCCCGCCAATGTCCATCGAAGAGATCTTTCGCTTGTTGATGATCTTGACAGCGACCCGATGGCCTGTGAGTGCGTGAGTAGCGAGCTTGACTTTGCCAAATGTGCCCGTTCCCAGCGTTTGATGCAGCACGTACAAGCCGATCATCTTGGGTTCTTTACTGAGGCGATGTGCTCCATGGTGATGGTGGTGGTGATGATGATGGTGATGATGGTGCCTGTGATCGCGCCGAGCGACACGCCTTTCGTGCGCGGCCCGAGCATGCATAGCCCTAGCACTGGATTCGATGCGCGCATCGCTAGTGCTAGCACTCGGAACATGATCCGGAATAAGGTTCATGTAGACAGCGGTGTCTTTGCCAGCGCCAGCGCTGGCTTTATTATCATGATCTTGTCCACGTGCACCGCTACCCCATTCGTTACCACTACCGCTACCGCTGCTATGGCTCAGCAAGTCGGCGGTCATGACGGTCCCAAGGACAGGGGGTGCTGGGGTGGGGCCGTCAACGGACGTGGGTGTAGAGAACCCACAGCGAATGGAGTGGCTCTGGTAGCGAGCCGAATCCACTTGACTTGGATTCGGCTGACGAGGCCTGCTCTTCATTTCTCCCCCTCACTCTCTCTCTCCCTTACTCTTCAGCCCTTTAACTCTCACACGGGTGACGACGATTGATCACGTGATCTACTTTCCCCCTTTCCTCCCCCCCTCTCGTTCCTTAGTCTCGCACGTTGCGAACGTATCTCGGCCATATCCCCCTTTTTTCTGTGACATTTTTCTCCCATATGCTATCGCTCCATAGAAGTCATAAAAAAGAAAGCAGCAGTACTACTAGAGGGGCATGTCCAGTGCCGCATTCCATGGACGGATCGGTCGTGTTGACTCGAGGCGCAACGCTTCCAGGAAGGCACGGCGTTGCACATCAACAGAGCGCTTCGTCTGTTGTGCAAGCTGGCCAAGAGTGTGCCAGGCTTCTGACACATCCCAGCCGTGGAAAAGCGTGACGGTGCGCAGGAGAGCCTCGGCCATGCTGTTCGTCGACAGGGTGGGATCATGCTGCCAACGGAACGGCAAGGCAACGTCGCCCAAAGCGCCATTGCCCTCTTGATCTGGCGACGTCTTCGGGTTCGTCGCTGTGGGTGACGACCCACCCAGTCCGCGACTGGGCGTAGCTCGTGCGTGGTTCTCAGCATCGCCTGCAGATGCGATACCTGGGTCATCGGCAAGTGCAAAGTCCGAGAGCGGCATCTGTTCACTACTCGCCGCAGATGCCACAGCAGCGATCGACTCGGCATGCGACGCGCGCATGTTCAGCTGCTCAGAGGGACGCAGCAACACTCGTGCCAGGTGAACACTTGCGGCCACATGGTTTGTGTCGCACGAGAGTGCCTTGTACAAACATGTCACGGCCGCGCCAGCCTTCGAGGGACCCGATACCAAGCACCACTGCGCAAGTTGGACCCATACCTCAGCGAAGCGAGCATCCAGCTGCTCTGCCTCAGCAATAGCACACCGAGATTGCTCTAAATCGCCGATGCGTCGGAAAGACGCCGCACTCAGGAGCCACAGGCGCTGAAGTAGCTGTGTGCCTACACGAGCGCGAAACATATTGCGAGCGTGCGTCGGTGTTTCGGCCAGCTCAGCTTTGGGCTTGAGCATCATGGACGGCGCACGCATAAACACAGCATCAGGCTCGTTTGACGCAGGTGCCGGCGACGCGCACAACGGTGCCACACGCACGTGGTACGCGGCAAACAGATCGCGCTGCGCATCCAGCGCAGATGCAGCGCCCATCGTTAGCTCGAGCAGTACATTGTGCGTGACCAAGAGGCGGATGTACGAGCCAGCGCGCTGGAAGGCTGTCGGTGGGTAATCAAACGACAGGAGCTGGGTGCGTGGGTCTGCACGTGATCCAGCAGCGATCTGGGCATCTGATGCGTCATCGTCCGCCTCGACCTGAGCGAGCGCTTCAGAGGCAAGGTTGCGTGCGCCGAGAAAGTCTTTTCGTGCACTCAGCAGCAACACAATGAGGTGCCAGGCATCGACGAAGGCAGGCTCAAGCTCCAGCGCGCGACGCGCGTGCTTGAGAGCGTCGTCGAACTGGCGCTCAAGCGCCAAGATACACGCAAGTATGTAGCACGTCTCTGACGCATCATTATCAAGGGACAGCGAGTCTTGCAAAAACACGCGCGCGTCATCCATCAGACCTGTGCGCTCGGCAGGCGCAACTAAGCGCACCTGCGCAACGCGAACTTCACCGGCACTACGCAGCGTGCGGGCCAGAAGCGCCGGCTCCATCGTAAAGCGGTGCCGAGAGCTCTTGTCACTCGTACCAACAAGAAGAAGCTCGTCCACCCATTCCTGCGCCTGGCGCGGATCGTTCATATACCGCAGCGCAATGTGTGCGCCAAGCAGGACAGTGTCAACATACTCGCGTGGGCCGTCAATCGCACGCAGCTCAGCTGTCGAGCGCTGTGCTGGCACGCCTTGTGCCTTCCATGTCGTATCGACAAGCGCCATGTACTTAGGCACGATCGCATATGCCTCGGCGTAAGCTTCGGCGGCAAAGAGCATGTGCACCAACAGACGTTGGATCGTCTGTGAGCGAAAGGTAATGCCGGCGAGCCCGTACAGGAGCGTCACGACATCATCAGCCTCCATCGCACTATTAGCGCCGCACTGCGAGCGCCAGCTTTCAACAAGCTGCTCAGCGAGGGTCTCGGGATGAGCATTGGACTCGTTCGCGCGTGGAAAGCCGGGGTCTTGTTGCAGAAGTCTCACGACGGTCGATTTCACAGTCGAAAACGGATGCGCGGTTGTAGGTGCCGGACGGGGACGACGTGTCGCAGTCGTGCGTGCAGAGACAGGCTTCAGCACCTGTGGTGCTGCGCGAGAAGGCTCGTTCGGCTGCGTAAGGCGCGCAAAGAGAGCGCGGATCACATTGCGTTGCGGCTGACGGAACGTGCCAGGCCAGCGTGACTCGTGCACTTCGTACGCACGCAAAGCCGAAGCAGCCTGTGCCGGCTGTGCGTAGACGGTAAGCAGGGCATGACGATACAAAGCACACTCGGCCCAGCGCACCATCTCGTCGATGAACGGCGTCGTGCGCGCAGCCTTCGACGTGGCAGAGCCGCGTGCACGCTCATAAAAGGAGATCGCGCGCGAGTACGAAGTGAGGGCCTCTTCCAAGAAGCCAAGGCGCTCATTCGCCATACCTGTGCGTTAGCGAGAGAATCAGGCAAGAGGGGGGGAATGGGAAGGGTCAAGGCGCGAAGTGTGCGAAGATTGGGGGAGTCGGGCGAGAGAATCGCGTGCAGGATCGATAGCAACGGCAACGAAAGTGGGCATTAGAATGACATTGGTGGAAAAGAGGGGAATGGGGGAGGTGAAAAGTATACATAGGAAGGTACAAGCGAGTCGACAATACATACCATGGACACAGATCCCCATAATGGTTACAGCAATATGATGTTCATTCAGCGGCGAGGAAAACGGATCGGTCTCGAGCAGTTGTGTATGCTGAACGAGTTCGACCACAGTACTATTACGGCCAAGCAGAAACTGACCAAGTTCACAAAGAGCCACGCACGTAGTCGCATTCGGACGGGAATCGGACGTGGCGGGAGCGAGAAGCTCAAGCTCCTTGACAATGCGCTGGACATCGGCCGTAACACTCAGACCAGGCTCCATGACGGGCGGGAGCAAAACTGCGCCAGGTTTATCATTTGAATGAGATGCATCAGAATATCCCACAGCATCGAAGAAGGCGGCTATGTGCTTGTGCAGCTCGAACTCCAACGATGCGAGCTGGCTCGTGACAGTCAAGGACGGGTTGTGCTTGGTGAACTTGCGGATCACATCAACCAGAGCGTTCGCATTGTGTGCATGGGAATGCGGCGGACCAAACGAGACGCCGCGCAGACGAGCTTGCTCTAGCTCACGCGCATAGTGCGGTCCCCTGTTCACCTTGAACATGGCCGTAGCGAACGCTCTGTGTGAGCGATGTGGTCCAACTTGGCACGTCGAGAATGTGTGTGGGGCCGAATAAAATTGCCAAAATACCCAAGCCTCTCTTTCGTCACGCACGCGCCTTCGACGCTAGGAGGGGGAGCGACACTTCCCAAGTCTTGACTGGCTGGCGGCAGGTATTATGCAGGTCAAAAACAGCCAAAAAGGCAAAACGCGCGAAGGACCACGTGGAGGAAGCCACGTCTACATGAATTGGCGTAACTACAGGAGCCAAGGCAAGGTGGATGGGGACAGGGAGTAAGGCGTGGGAAGAGAGAAAAGAGGAAGGAGGCACGAACGAGCGTGAGACGCACACTACAAAGTCGGCCCGCAACTAGAGGAGCGCTGGCGAAGGCAGAGAGGCAGAGACAGGCATGGCGGGAGCTTAGGAACAAGCACTAGAGAGCAGTGGCAGCGCATATGAGGCATGTGGACGCGTCAAATGCTGACAGACACACATAGTTGCTCAGCACACGTGCTTGCCGGCTGGACTCTGGCATCCAAGGCTTGATGAGCTCCGCAGGCTCCACCTGCTGGGTAGACACGAGTGGGTGTCTACATTTCGTCCTCATAGACTTCCTCACCCTCGTAGCCGTCGTACTCTTCGAGGTCGTCATCGGCGGTGGCCTCTTGGTACTGCTGGTATTCGCTGATGAGATCGGCCAAGTTGGACTCGGCCTCGGTGAATTCCATTTCGTCCATACCTTCGCCCGTGTACCAGTGCAAGAAGGCCTTCCGCCGGAACATGGCCTGGAACTGGGTAGACACACGTTTGAAGAGTTCCTGGATCGCGGTGTTGTTGCCGATGAATGTGACGGACATTTTCAGGTTCCTGGGTGCAATGTCACAGTGGGCCGTTTGTACATTGTTGGGGATCCATTCGACAAAGTACGAGGAGTTCTTCATCTGCACAGCCTGCATCTGGTCCTCGACTTCTTTCATCGAGAGCTTGCCCCGGAAGTACGCGGCAACTGTGAGGTAGCGGCCCATGCGCGGATCTGAGGCGGCCATCATGTTCTTGGCGTCGAACATCTGCGACGTAAGCTCCGACACCGTGGCAGCACGGTACTGCTGGCTGCCCTGGGCGGTGAGAGGCGCGAATCCGACCATGAAGAAGTGCAGACGAGGGAACGGCACCATGTTCACGGCGAGCTTGCGGAGATCAGAATTCAGCTGGCCTGGGAAACGCAAGCAGGTCGTGATGCCGGACATGACGAGGGAGACGAGCTGGTTGAGATCGTCGTAAGTGGGCGTCTTGAGTTTGAGCGTGCGGAAGCAGATGTCATAGAGGGCCTCGTTGTCAATGCAGAAGGTCTCGTCGGAGTTCTCGACAAGCTGGTGCACGGAGAGCGTTGCATTGTACGGCTCGACAACTGTGTCGGACACTTTTGGCGATGGCATCACAGAGAAGGTCGCCATCATACGGTCGGGGTACTCTTCACGGATCTTGGAGATGAGCAGCGTACCCATACCAGCGCCGGTACCACCGCCGAGAGAGTGGGTGATCTGGAATCCCTGCAGCATGTCACAGTTTTCGGCCTCTTTGCGGACGACGTCCATGACCGAGTCCACGAGCTCGGCGCCCTCGGTGTAGTGGCCCTTGGCCCAGTTGTTGCCGGCACCGCTCTGGCCAAAGACAAAGT
>ERZ501061.207-NODE-207-length-22500-cov-4.427133_pt1 | contig 22500 bp, 18 predicted proteins | sample MGYA00510854_ERZ501061 | MGnify/ENA primary metagenome ERZ501061 (study PRJEB25958, sample SAMN03398515) | human skin metagenome | study: EMG produced TPA metagenomics assembly of the Human Skin Microbiome Metagenome (human skin metagenome) data set.
AACCTTGCTATACTTTATTGAATCAAGGAACTAGAAAATTTGTGACTGCAAAATTTGAGACAATAACATGGCAACGTTAACCGACGAACAAACCGACTTCCTAAAAAGCCACCACATTCCACTCGACAAAACCTTTGACGCAAGCGGATTATCGAGCAAAGAATACAAAGCCAGAATGAAAGAAAATGGCGCGCTCGTTGCCTACGGTGTACCGCCCTGCCCAAAAGGTCATACCCTCAAAAACAAACAAGCCAACTGCCTACAATGCAACCCCCAAGCCATCGCATCGCTCAAACGCCAAGCCACCCCAGGAGAGCTCTATATCGCCGTCTCACCCAGTCAGCTGCTTGTCAAAATCAGCCTCGTTGAAAACGCGAGCGATATCATCCAGCAACTAAATAGTGAAAATCATGCCGAAATCAACGATTGGGCATTAGCGATGACAGGTCGCACCGACTCCATCGGACAAATGGAAAATCACTTGCAGCAGCGCCTTGCCGACTACCAAGTACCCAGAAGACTCACTGCCGATGGCAAAACCACCAAAGCCTCTGGCGTGTACGACGTCGATGTGCATGATGCGCTTGAAGTGATGAATGAAATGCCTTTTATCTTAAGCGAAATTGATAACGCCGTGATGGATGATTTTCACGCGCGCTATAGCGATAAACAGCTTCGCGAGCAGCAGCAAACTGAGCAGTTAGCCATCGAAGAGGCAGCGCGTAAACAAGCAGAACTTGCCGAACAAGCGCGACAAAAACAGGCTAAGCTTGAAGAACAGCGCCAACTACAACAACAAGCCAAACAGCAAAAATTGGCACAAAAACAACAACGCCAACAGCAATTTGAAGCCAAAAAAGCGCAAAAACAACAAAAAATCGCCACCCAAGTGAAGCATAGCTCGTTAGATGGCACGCTAGTGGCTATCCCAAAATCATCATCTATCAAACAGTCACCGCAAGGATTTTTTGACAACCAAAAAAATGTGATGTGGCTGATGATTGCTATCGCGGTGATTTTAGCCATCATGGTAACCGCTTACGCAATGCTAAAATAATGGGGCTGAAACAATAAAGCCAAAATAATGGGGCTAAAATAATTTTTATTGCCAATAAATTCTCTGGGATAAAAATTAGGCATATAATAAGCCGTTTTTGGCAAAATTTTGTGAGCCACCATGTCAGTAAAATCAACGTCAGTAAAATCAACGTCGAGAAATATAAGTCATAACGCCTCCATGAATGCATCGGAAAAGAAAGCGATTGCCGGGTTGGGCGGTATCTTTGCCTTGCGCATGCTCGGACTATTCATGATTGTGCCTGTGTTTGCAGTGTATGGGACACAATATGCACACGCCACGCCGTTTTTGATTGGATTGGCGATTGGTATCTATGGCTTAGGGCAGGCGATTTTTCAGATTCCCATGAGTTTTTTGGCGGACAAATATCCGCGTAAACCGATTATCATTGCAGGGTTGTTGGTGTTTGCGCTTGGGGGAGCGATTTGCGCCTTATCAACCGACATCTATATGGTGATATTGGGGCGTTTGATTGCCGGCAGTGGCGCGGTTTCAGCAGTGGTGATGGCACTACTCGCGGATGTGACCCGTGAAGAGCATCGTACCAAAGCGATGGCAACTATGGGGCTGACCATTGCCATGTCGGTAATGGTCGCATTTGGGCTTGGTCCGATTTTGACGCATGTGCTCGATATTTCAGGCTTGTTTTGGGTGACAGTGGCGTCCGCTATTTTCGCCATTGGCTTACTGTGGATTGTGCCCACCCCAAATCGGGTACTAAAGCACAATCTCAATAATCACTCAGTTAAAGCACAGTTTGCTGAAGTATTAAAAATTGCCGATATTAACCGGTTGCACTTGGCGATTTTTGCGCTGCATCTGTCAATGACAGCGATGTTTACCTTATTGCCGCACCAGTTTCATGATGTGCTCGGCTTGACGGTGGCGCAGCAAGGTTTTGTGTATTTGCCGCTACTGTTATTGGGCTTTATCATTGCGGTTCCATTGATTATCATCGCAGAAAAAAAACGTCAAATGCGCGCCGTGTTTTTGGCGTCTTTAGCGACCTTGGTGGTGGGATTGGTATTTTTGGCGGTGGCGAGTCAGACCATCGTGGGTTTAATTATTGGGCTTGCGGTTTATTACATTGGCTTTAACAGCCTTGAGGCGACCATTCCGTCTTGGATTTCCAAACGCGCGCCCGTTGCCAACAAAGCGACGGCGATGGGGATTAACTCATCTGCACAGTTTTTGGGTGCTTTTGTGGGCGGTGCCATGGGCGGTATTTTGCTGACCAAACCGATGTGGCTGTCGTGGACGGTGCTCGCCATCGTGACCGTCATTGCGTTATTGTTTATCTTGCCGATTGCATCCCCACCGTATTTGACCAGCCTAACGATTACCCTGCCAACAGGTATCGACACGACTGCATGGTCACAGCAAATTTTGGCGATTGACGGGGTGGATGAGATAGTGATGATGCCAAAAGAAAACATTGCTTATCTCAAACTGGATAAAGAAAAATTGACCGATGACACGCGACAGCATTTGTCACATCTTACCGGTCAGACGCTAGCAATTTGATGCAAAGTCTAGTAAAGTAATGGCATTGTACTTGCGCTAAATCTGCAAAGATTTGGCTAAAAACACTATAGAGTTATTGAGACATTCATCAAAAAATTCATCAAAAAAATCATCAAGGAAATTCTATGCGCGGCGTAAATAAAGTAATCATTGTAGGCAACCTTGGTTCAGATCCTGAAGTCAAACAATTTGCCAATGGCGGTAGCGTGACGCGTATCGCCGTGGCAACAAGTGAGCAGTGGAACGACAAACAAACAGGTGAGCGCCGTGAGCAAACCGAATGGCACCGTATTTCATTGTTTAATAAACTCGGTGAAATTGCAGCGCAATACCTGCGTAAAGGCAGCCAAGTCTATATCGAAGGTAGCCTTCGCACCAGTAAATACACCGACCAAAATGGCGTAGAGCGTTATGCCACAGAGATTCGTGCCGACCAAATGCAAATGCTTGGCACAGCAGGTGGCGCTCAAGGCGGTATTGCTAATAACAACACTGCCGGCACAACCTACCAAAACCAGCCTCAAGGTGGTTATAATCAAGTTGGCTACAACCAAGCACCCAATCATTTTGGCGGCTATCCAAACCAAAATAATGCCCAAACTAATAACCAAGCTGCGCCACAAGCGGGTCAAAATGCAGGATTTGGCAATAACCCATTTATGAATGGCAACCAAGCGCCACAAGGGGCAAATACAGCAAATAATCAGCCTGCCCAAAATCCCCAACAAAATCCAGCCATGGCAATGCCAAAACCAGGCGCAGTTGATGATGATATCCCGTTCTGATTTAAATTTTATTAGGTTTAAAAAAATCCTTGCACAGTCACACTGTTGCAAGGATTTTTTATGCCGTTTTTTCTGTTAGGAGTCTGCTAGTAAAATGCAGGGTTTAAGGTGCAGGGTTCGGGTATAAGGTCTGCACCGCTTCGATATCAGCCAATACCTCTTGGGATAATACCAAATCTACGGACGCGATATTGCTGGCTAGCTGCTCAATGGTGGTTGCCCCAATGATGTTGGCAGTCACAAACGAGCGGCTATTGACAAACGCCAGTGCCATTTGTGCCATATCTAGATTATGTTTTTTGGCGACTTCGGCATAGGCTTGGGTGGCTTGTTGCGCTTGCGCATTCAAATAACGGGTAAAATGGCTATAAAGGCTCAAGCGACTATTGGCAGGCTTGTTACCGCCCAAATATTTGCCTGATAACACGCCAAATGCTAGCGGTGAGTAGGCAAGTAGCCCAATTTGCTCGCGGTGACTGATTTCTGCCAGTCCCACTTCATACAAGCGATTGAGTAAACTATATGGATTTTGTATGGTGATAGGTCTAGCAAGCCCATGTTTATCGGCTTCTGCTAAGTAGCGCATGACGCCCCAGGGGGTATCATTGGATAACCCATAAGCGCGGATTCGACCTTTGGTGATTTCATCATTGAGTGCTTCGATGGTTTCCAAAAATGGCGTCAATTCTTTGGTGTCTTGCTGCGCCATACTTTCTGTATAGCCTCGTTGACCAAAAAAGTTGGTCTGACGCTCTGGCCAGTGTAGCTGATAAATATCGATATGGTCGGTTTGCAAACGCTGTAGGTTACTATCTAATGCCGCACGAATGGTTTTTTTATCAAACTTGGTATTGCCACCGCGCAAAAAATCATTGCGAGAGATTTTACTCGCTAATACCACCTCATTTCGTTTGCCTGTCTTGGCAAACCAGCTACCCATAAAACGCTCCGTATCACCCTGTTTGTCTTTATCAGGAGGTGACGGGTACATCTCTGCTGTATCCCAAAAGTTCACACCTTGGGCAAGGGCATAATCCATTTGTTCATGGGCATCCTGCTCGCTGTTTTGCTGTCCCCAGGTCATCGTGCCTAAGCAAATTTTGGAGACGCTATCGCCCAGTTGTGGCAATGTATCAAATTGCATGCTATTTTCCTTGTGTTTTTTATTATAGTTTTAACCGGCTTGGTGAGGTGATTGTAGCAAACTCATGGTGATAAAGTCGGTTGCAAATTGTAGTGAGTGTGGCAGGTAGCCGCAATAAACAGTGCGCCCAAAATAAGGCTGACAAAATTTTGATTTTTTATGGATTGACATTACAACGCAATAAAAATCAGTTATGATAAAGCGTTTCATTTTAGTTAGAAAAATATTCGAGTGTTGGCGCAGAGTGGGTTCAAAATTTTGCGCTAATGGCAATTTTTATCCTGCATGAATTATTTGATTGTTGATTAATCTGCTTGTGGATTGCGTCACTTTATTGATGTCAAAAATATCGGTGTCAAAAATCATTGTAAAAGGTATTTAAGTTTGGCAAGTGTCAATTCATTACGTCCGACAAAACTATGGTGGCTGGTAGGTCTGGTTTTGCTTTGCTTAAGCTTGTTGATTCAGCTACCTGCAGCGTGGTTGCTGCAAAAATTTGCCCCAAATAACCCGTACTTGCAGCAAATATCCGGCAACCTTTGGCAAGGTCAAGCCAATTGGCAAATCAATGCGCGCCCCAATACGCCGCTAGCGGGTAGTGTCGATTGGCACTGGCAGCCGTGGCATTTATTGATGGGCAAACTGGGTATGGCAGTCGATATCCGCTCTGGCAAAACCGACTTGCAAGGGGTGATCAAATTCAATAAAACCAGCTGGCAAGCCAATGATTTCAACGGCAAAATCAGCCATGACACATTGGCGCAGTTGGTCAGTTGGCAATTACCCGACACACCGATTACCATCAAAGAAGTGTCAATTGAAAAAAATAAGCAAGGTTATCAAACCGCCAAAGGCAGCATGAATTGGGCAGGCGGTGATTTGGGGTATCCCACAGGCGGCAAAACCTACCTCATCAAACTCCCCACCATGCAAGGCAACTTAAGCGCAGATAAAGCAAGTGTCCAGCCAGCAGCCAGCGCTAATGGTATTAATAATAGCAACAAGGCAGCGCAAGGTAAAAGCTTGCATTTAGCCCTTACTACACCGCAAGCCGAGCGATTGGGGGATTTTTATCTTGACCAAGATAATATGATAGATGTGTCATTGACCCAGCGGCTGCTCAAAAATATGCCAGCGTACCAAGGCAAAGGGGCTGATGACAGTGTGGTGGTGTCCATTCGCCAACCTTTGACCAGTATGGGTAATTAGAGACGTAGCGATGATAGCAGATATGATAAAAGCCATCCAGCGTCCCTCGTTGAGCCGTAAAACAACAACTGGTAAATTTGTGCCGATGGCGGTGGTAGAAAAACTGTATCCTTGGTTGCTATTGGCAGCTATTTTTTGGTTGGTGTGGCAATTAAGCCAAACAATTTGGCTGGTGGTTGCCCCGCCCAAAGCCCCCGCACTCACCCCAGTGCCCTTACAGCCGAACTTGGTCGCGCAATCTGCCAATAGCAATGCGTTAGATTTTTTTGCTCAGCCAACTGCCCCGCAAGCGCCGGCAGCGACACCCCCAGATATTAAAGTGGTGGGCGTGACCATTGCCACCCCAGAGAGTCAATCGTATGCAATTTTGACCGCCAATGGTAAAACCTTAAGCTATCGTATCAACGACATGATTGATGGCAGTGGTTATAAATTGGTCAAAGTCGCAGCCGATTTTGTAATAGTGGCAGATGCAAGTGGTCAAACCAGTAAAGTGCCATTTGGGCAACCGTTTTTTCTTGACCAAAGCGAGGCTATCAAAGCCAAAGCTCAAGCCAACGGTGCGGCAGGCGTGGGTAACGGCTCAAATATGGGACAACCCCCCACACCAAGCTTAGGCGGCGCTGCGCCACAAGCGATTGGGGGCGCGCCAGTGGCTACAGGCGATCCCCATGATCGAGAGGATTCTGCTCCCACTATGGCTACGTCGAATGGTGCCAATACCTCGCCAAGCGGGGCATCGTCAGCCATTGGTGGGGCGATTCAAGGGCTTCAGCAAAATGCCTCAGGGTATCTAAGCCAAATGGGTGTGGCAGCGACAGGGCAAGGCTATTTGGTGACCGATGCGATGTCCGCAGGACTAAAAAACCGACTGGGGCTACAAACAGGGGATAAAGTCCTCTCCGTCAATGGACAAAACGTGGGTCAAAACCCAACGCAAGATGCCCAGCTACTACGTCAAGTACAACAAGCAGGACAAGCGCAAATTCAAGTTCAGCGCGGCGACCAAGTCGTGACAGTACGCCAGTCATTTTGATAAAACATAGTAAAAAGTTACAGACGTCATCGCTACGTGAGACACAAGTCGGTGACATGCGTTAAAAATTGATAAGGTAAATTATGAAATACCCAACCATGCTAAAGCCACTATTTTTGAGCACGACACTGGCTATGAGTATCAGTTTGCTTAGCAGTGGTCTGTCAGCTGCCCATGCAGCCACTGGCTATAAAGTGCATTTGCAAGACGCCGATATCAAGGCGTTTATCGACCAAATTGCCACCATCACGCAAAAGAACTTTGTGCTAGACCCACGCATTAATGGCAATGTGACGGTGATTTCAAACAAACCCTTATCCCGTCAAGAAGTGTATGACTTGTTTCTAGCCGTGATGAAAGTCAATGGCATTGTAGCGATTGATCGCGGGCTGACCACAGAGCTGGTCCCTGATACCGTTGCCAAGCAAGCAGGGGTAGATGTGGACTTGCGGGGTAATACCGCAGGTAGCCAAATGGCGACCCGCATCTATTATCTCACCAATACCAATGCCAATGACATCTTAAACGTCATCCGTCCGATGATGCCGCCGTATGCCAATGCCGCTGTGGTGCCAAATGTCAATGCGATTATCCTATCTGACCGCGCCGACAGCCTCAATCAATACGCAAAATTGATTAGCGATCTTGATAGCAATATGAATGACAAGCTGACCATTATTCCGCTGCGTCATGTCGATGCCAAGCGCATGATGGATTTATTAAGCTCACTGACAGGTACGGGCGGTGGTACAGCGCCAGCTGCTGCCGGTCAATCAGGGCAGGCTGCTGTGGCATCAACCGGTGGCAGCCTCATCAATATCATTGCCGACCCGATTTCTGATAGGCTGCTCGTCAAAGGTAGTGCCGAGATGACAGCCAAAGTACAGCGAATGGTAGAGCAGTTAGACACCGTACCGACGCAACGTCTCAGTGGTCTTCGCGTGTTTCGTTTAAAATATGCCAGTGCCACCCATATTGCAGAAATGCTACGCGGACTGCTTGCCAATCAGTCCATCAATAGCTCAGGTGACCAAACCACCTTGCAAGCAAGCTCAATGTTTCAATCTAGTAGCGATACCAGTAATAATAGCGCAGCGACCACCACCAATACTGCAGCGTCACCGACAGGTTCACCGCTTAATACGTCCTCCACTAGCAACACAACGACTACGCAAAACAGCGGCTATCAAGGTAGACCTTTTAGCATTATCGCTGACCAAACCCAAAATTCCGTCATCGTCAATGCCAACCCAGAGTTAATGGTAGAAATCGAAAACGCTATTAATGAGCTAGATACCCGCCGTGACCAAGTGTTGATTCAAGCGGCGATTATGGAAATCTCAGGCAATGATACCCAGCAACTTGGCGTACAATGGGCAATGGGCAATGCCAATAGCGGCGTAGGGGTAATTAACTTTAATAACATCGGTGCCTCTGCAGTAGGTCTGGCATCTGAGATATTAAGCAAAACCCCAGGTACGGCGGCAGCCTCCGTGGCAGGCGCGCTATTGGGGATTGGTACTAGTAAAACCGATAGTAACGGGGATCGTGAGTTTTATGGCGCGATTTTGCAAGCCATCAATAAAACCAATAATGCCAATCTGTTATCCATGCCCTCTATTTTGACGTTGGATAACGAAAAAGCCAATATTTTGGTAGGGCAGAACGTGCCATTTGTGACCGGCTCTTATACCACGGCAAGTAACTCATCAACCACGCCGTTTCAAACCGTGAGCCGTCAAGATGTCGGTATCAATCTTAATGTCATTCCGCATATTGGCGATAATGGCTCAGTGCGACTTGAGATTTCGCAGGAAGTGTCCTCCATTGTCGATGGCACCCTCAATAACGTGAGCGGTGTCGTCACCAACAAGAATTTAATCAAAACCACCATTTTAGCGGATAACCAACAAACCGTGGCATTGGGTGGGTTGATGCGTGATAACAGCACCTATGGTCAGCAAAAAGTCCCAGGATTGGGTGATGCGCCGATTCTTGGTAATTTATTTCGCTCAAAAAGCAAAAACTCGGACAAAACCAATCTGATTGTATTTTTACAGCCGACCATTTTGCGTAATGGTAGCGCGGTGGCAAGCGTGACCGAAAAAAGCTTAGACGGTATTCGTACCATGCAACTGGTCATTGATAAAAACGGTACGCTCAAACAAATCCCACTTAATATCAATGCCATGTTCCCCAATACCAGTACGGTGCAAAATGGCGTCAAATTGCCAACAGATGACTTGGTTACCCCAGCCGAGCAAAGTTTATCAAACACCCCAAGAGTGTATGCCAATGGTGTCGATATCATCACGCCTGTGTCAGCAAACGTGTCTCGCACAGGCAGTTCATCGACCACAACTGTCACTCGCCCAGCGAGCAACGCCATCACCCAAGCGCCTATTACCCAATCTACCGTCACCCAATCTACAGGTCAGACAGGGCAGGGCGCAAACATGGCTCAAACGCCTGTGGTGATTGCGACCCCGCCTGCGGTGCAGACCATCACCGTGACAAATCCCTAAAAATGTCCCATAATGCCAAGCATAATGATACTATTAAATACCCCTTAGGAGTAGGAGACTTGCATGGATAATCATCAAACTAATGCAGTAAATACGATGAACCTTACCGAAAACTCACAAGGCACTTCATGGCAACTCATTGGGCTGTCACCAGCGTTGGCGGATTTAACCATTGATATTGATAAAAGCTTAAGCATCGGACGTAGCGATAGCAATGATTTGGTATTAGCAACCTCACAAATCTCTCGCCAACACGCCAAGATTAACCGTATTGGTGAGCAGCTGTATGTGCAAGACTTAGGCTCAAGCAATGGTACCTTTATCAATGGTGAGCGTATCAGTACAGACGCCCATGCTTTGCAAGCTACCGATGAACTCGCCTTTGCTGACTTGGTGTTTTTGGTGGTAAATTCCCCAGTCGACGCGCTAGATGGTGCTGGTTTTCTCAATAGTTTACAAGACATTGAGAACTTCACACCCACCACTGACATTCATACCCAAACTGAATCGACTGCATCGGTTGAGTCCATATCAGCTAACGCTGCATCCAACGCCGCGCCTGTGATAGATGTCGTTACCACGCAAGATTTTTTACCTAGCGAGCAGCTGAGCAACACTCACGTCGAACAATCCGTACCCTCTACACCGACAACAGTGGATGTAGCAAGCGTTGAGAACTCACCATCGCCACTACTTAATACACCGGCTCAGGATCCTGTTGTCACTGAGACAGTGCCAGTATTATCATCACAGCCCGTTGTCCCATCCGTTCAGGTCTCAGCCGTTCAGCCAGCGCAACCATCGCCAGTTAGCACAGTAGACACTGATGCAATCAAACCTGCGGCAAAGAAAAACGCCACAGTCGCGATAATAATCGTGGTAATCATTGCGCTGATTATTGCATCAGTGTTGTTGATGTATTAGGGTTTAGGTAGCAAATAAGCGGCGCAAAGCGCCTAAAATGCGGATTTGAATCATTAAATTTACGTTTTAGCAAAAAAAATGAAAAAAAACTAAAAAAACGCTTGCAAGATTAAAAATATTTGCTAAAATGCTCACCACTTTCAAGCGATACGCCGGCTTAGCTCAGTTGGTAGAGCAACTGACTTGTAATCAGTAGGTCGCCAGTTCGACTCCGGCAGCCGGCACCATCCTTTAACACATCGTGTTAAGCGTACCTTGAAAGACAACTATGGTGGGGTTCCCGAGCGGTCAAAGGGGACGGACTGTAAATCCGTTGCGAGAGCTTCGAAGGTTCGAATCCTTCCCCCACCACCATTTGCCTGCTATTGTTATCTGAATATTCCCTAATCACGTTAACAGTAAGTCCAGTATGCTTGGGCGGGTCGCATTGCGGGTGTAGTTTAGTGGTAGAACCTCAGCCTTCCAAGCTGATGGTGCGGGTTCGATTCCCGCCACCCGCTCCATTATTCTAAACCAAAGTTTTGCTCATATAGCTCAGAGGTAGAGCACTCCCTTGGTAAGGGAGAGGTCCCGAGTTCAACTCTCGGTATGAGCTCCAGTTTTATAGAAAATACATTGATAGAAACCAAAAAATAGTTGAGGCAGCACAGATGTGTTGCCTTTTGTTTTAGCAATAACAAAAAAGTTTGACCATAAAGATGAAGGCTATGGAAAAAACTTGAAATTTATGTTAAATTTGCTATTTTAGTGACCTAGCAACACTCAAATTGGCAACACCAGCACTGGCAATACAGATACACCAGTTGGTTTATAGCTTTGAGCTAGGGTATTGCTAACAGTTTAACAATGATCAGAGGATTAAATTATGGCAAAGGCCAAGTTTGAACGTACTAAACCACACGTTAACGTAGGCACCATTGGACACGTTGACCATGGTAAAACAACCCTAACAGCTGCGATTGCGACTGTAGCAGCAAAACACAACGGTGGTGAAGCCAAAGACTACGCGTCAATTGACTCAGCCCCTGAAGAAAAAGCCCGTGGTATCACCATCAACACCTCACACATTGAATATGACACCCAAGCACGTCACTACGCACACGTAGACTGTCCTGGCCATGCTGACTATGTTAAAAACATGATCACCGGTGCCGCACAGATGGACGGCGCTATCCTAGTCGTATCAGCCACTGACGGCCCAATGCCACAAACCCGTGAACACATCCTACTATCACGCCAAGTAGGTGTACCATACATCATGGTATTCATGAACAAATGTGACATGGTTGATGACGAAGAACTACTAGAACTCGTAGAAATGGAAGTACGTGAACTACTATCAAGCTACGACTTCCCTGGCGATGACACCCCAATCATCAAAGGTTCTGCCCTAGAAGCCCTAAACGGCGGCGAAGGCAAATACGGTGAACCAGCCGTACTAGAACTACTTGACACCCTAGACAGCTACATCCCAGAACCAGAACGTGCGATTGACAAACCATTCTTGATGCCAATCGAAGACGTATTCTCAATCTCTGGTCGTGGTACAGTCGTAACAGGTCGTGTAGAATCAGGCGTCATCAAAGTTGGTGAAGAAATTGAAATCGTTGGTATCAAACCAACCGCAAAAACCACCTGTACTGGCGTTGAAATGTTCCGTAAACTGCTAGACGAAGGTCGTGCAGGCGAGAACTGTGGTGTACTACTACGTGGTACCAAACGTGAAGACGTACAACGTGGTCAAGTATTGGCTAAACCAGGTTCAATCAAACCACACACCAAATTTGACGCAGAAGTATACGTACTATCAAAAGAAGAAGGTGGTCGTCACACCCCATTCTTAAATGGTTACCGTCCACAATTCTACTTCCGTACCACTGACGTAACTGGCGCAATCCAATTACCAGAAGGTACAGAGATGGTAATGCCTGGCGATAACGTTGAAATGAACGTAGAGCTAATCCACCCAATCGCAATGGACCAAGGCTTACGCTTTGCAATCCGTGAAGGTGGCCGTACTGTAGGTGCGGGTGTTGTTGCTAAAGTTAACGACTAATCGTTAGCAAGCATACAAAAGAGTCACTTCGGTGGCTCTTTTTTTATGCTTAAGCTTTTGTTAACCGGTTAATTTGCCACTAAAATTTACTATTGGTTCAGGTGGTTTTAGGCAATAAAAAAGCCAAGCGCTAAGCTTGGCTAAATTATACCTCAATAGATGCTAGTGTAGACCGCTGATATAGTCAGACAATACTTTGATATCGTTATCCGATAATTTTGAGGCTACGATTTGCATCATGCCTTTATCGCCTTTTTTAGCTGCATCATTCATACGCATTTGTGAAGGGTCGGTTACATCGTCTTCACGACCTGCCGCACGGAACAGTTTTAATTGGGTTGCGATATAAGCTGAATGCTGACCCCCAATACGTGGGAAAGCGGCTAAATCGTTACCATTGGCTTTACCGCCGTGACAGCCTGCACAAGGAATCACACCGCGTGTGCTATTACCACCATAATACAATTTTTGCGCTGTTGCTGCGTAAGCAGGATTGGCATAACCTACCCCCCAACGTGGTTGACTTGCATAATAACCTGCCACATTCGCCATGTCTTGGTCATTTAATTTTGCCACTTGCGCTGACATGATAGGATTGACACGCGCGCCTGATTTGAATTCGGTTAGCTGTTTATAGAGATACTTAACGTTTTGTCCGCCAAGGTTAGGCTGTGCAGGAACAGTACTAACACCATTGACGCCATGACAAGCACCACAAACTGATTCAGCAATAACCTTACCTTTGGCAATGTCATATTTTGGTACGGTAACAGCTGCAGAACCGCTTACGCTGGCAATTAAAAGGCTTGCGGCAGTGAGTATTTTTTTCATCGGTAACAATTCCTACTAAAGCGTGTTGGTTATGACTCACAATGAGCTAGCGACAAAGGCATTACTTACAATATCAAAGCAACGCCCAGTTATCATCATACATATTTATTGCTTTAACACTGGTGAATGTATCTACTAAGTTACAATATTATAGCAAGACAACCATGCGCTTGTCTGCAAAATTTGTAGGCTACCCTATTAATGAACGCTAATCATATGGCTAATACGGCATTTAAGTTAGCTAAATGATTTTAAAACACCGAGGGTTTTGTCGATTACAGTGACAGTCATGATTAAAACCATAATCGAATAATTGATATGGCTGATTATTATGCCATAACTCGATAATCATGTAAAAGTCATTTGCAGGTTGGCAAGCGGGTTTCACTACAAAAAATATCTCACAAAACAGCGGTAGCAAGTGCTCAAAATTTTGGGTTATGGGTATTTGCTGATACAATAGCGCTTTAACATTAAGATTATGTGCTGATGATGGATTTTACTAACACCCTTGCGCCGACTGCGATTACTGACGATAGTGATGCGGCAAAACGCTGGTTGCATCAAACCCAATTTATGCTGTCTGCCCCTACCTTCAAACTGTGTCCTGCCGATACGGGTCGCGAAGTTGCTTTTGCTGGCCGCTCAAATGCTGGTAAGTCCTCTTGCATTAATGCATTGACCCAGCAGCGCCAGTTAGCCCGTTCCTCCAAAACCCCAGGTCGCACCCAAATGATTAACTTTTTTAATATGGGCAATTTGGATCAGCGGTTGGTGGATTTGCCAGGGTATGGCTATGCCGCCGTGCCCGAGGCGATGAAAAAAGAATGGCAGTCAGAGCTGGAAAAATACCTAATTTCGCGTAAAAGTCTCGCCGGTTTAGTGCTGCTCACAGACATTCGCCATCCACTAAAATTCTTTGATGAGCAAATGCTACACTGGGCAAAAGACGGTGAGCTTGAGGTTCATGTGCTATTAACCAAAGCCGATAAGCTCAAATATGGTGCTGCCAAAAACACGTTACAGCAAACCCGCAATCAGCTTAATAAATTAAAATTGCCGTTTAGTATTCAATTATTTTCTGCCCAAGATAGAATTGGGCTCGAAGAACTGTCATTAAAACTTGGCAATTGGTTGGCGCTACCCGAGCAGGATGAGCCAACGGATAATGAACCTACGTTAGCCGTCTAATCGTTAAGATGGTTTAAACTGATTGGCGTCTTGTACTTGGTTGATTTGCTGGTTCAGCAGTGCCAGCAAAGATTGGTTACTAGGTAGCTGCTTTGCTAACAATTTGGCTTGGGTGAGTGATGTCACCGCGTCTTTTAGCTCATTGCGCCATAACTCGCCATACGCGCGATAGCGTAATGTATTGATGCGATGAATCAGTTGCTCATCGCCGCTACGATGTTTTGCAAGTAGTTGACTGGCTTGTTGCAATCGATCCCACACCATGACGTCACGGGGATTTTGCTTGGATAAGGGTTGAAGCAGCGCTAATACTTTTTGACCACTTTCTGCAGTAGGTCGATATTTTAAATAAATATCACTCAGATAGCGTGGCACATCTGTGCGCTCAGGATACACAGAGGCGAGTTGCTGCAATTTAGCGATTGCCACATCGACATTGCCTTGCTGCGCCGCTAACTGACTAAATGTCACGACTGCCAGCGGATTGGCGAGCGTGTTGATGTCCTTGTCAAAATCCTGCATTAAGCTTTGTGCCGCTTTGGGTTGTCCGTTATCGAGATAATAATTAATCAGCGCAAGCTTGGCACCTTCACTCGTTTTTGCCCCTTGTTCCAAATCGGCTTTGTTGACTAGATAGCCATAGTAGCGAGCACGCCACTGGATTTGTTCAAACAGTTGCGCGCGCTGCTGTTGAATAGATTGATAACGGTTTGACGCCATATTAGCCTGGCTATCGCGCTTATAAGTTGCGACTCGCGCTCTTGCTTCACTGATTCTATCTGCGGTGAGCGGATGGCTTAAAATAAAACTGGGAATCAAGGTGTTACTTTTAACAGGGTTTTGTTGGTCTAGGGTGGCAAAGAAACTGGGCATGGCATTGACATCATAGCCCGCTTGGTTCATGATTTGCATGCCAATACGGTCAGCTTCTCGCTCTTGCCCACGGCTATAGGAAGCGGCAGCGTTGGCTGACATCGCCTGAGAGCCTAGCATGACAGCGGCAGCGGCATCACCATCGCCGATTTTGGATGCTGCGACGCCCGCCAAAAGACCGCCTGCCTGCATTAGTAGCTGTTTGGTTTTTTCATCATTGCGATGTTGATAATGGCGCTGGCTGACATGGGCAATCTCATGCGCGATGACGCTCACTATTTCATCCAGACTTTTGGCTTTATCCAACAAACCGACATTAATGCCGATAAGTCCAGAGGGTACTGCAAAGGCATTGATTTGCTTGTCATTGATAATCACCAGCCCCATGGGTGCGTTGAGACCTGCCACCGCATTGATTTGCCACACAATTTGTTCAAGCGATTGCTGCAACCAAGGGTCTTTTATCAGCGCTGCATTGCCGTTGATTTGTCGAAGTGCCCACTCACCGACTTGGCGATTTTGCTCGGTATCGATGAGCGCTTGCCCATTGTCCATAGAGGCTAATTGGCTATTCACCTTGGTAGGTTCAGCACTTGCAATCATGACTGGATTAAAAGCAGGCGCACTTTGATAGGAAAAGTTATCGACAGCAAGCACGCCCGTTGATAGGGTACTTAATACAGCCACTACAGGCGTTTTTCTAAATAAATAGCTAGCAAATAAATAGCTAGCAAATAAATAGCTAGCAAGTGGATTGATGGGCATGCGCGACCTTTGACAGCGAATTAGCTTAGAATGAGGTTTAAAAAAATGGTGTTTAAAAAAAGGTAAATGCTAAATAATACTGCTCAATATACAAATTTCAGCAGCTTTAAAAAGCCAAATTTTGTAATGATATCTTGCTACAATCTACTGGCTACTAAGTACAGGGTAAAGGTTAGATTTTCAAAAATATAATGCTAACTTTGATTTATCTCAATCATCTACACTTGTAATTTAGCCTATAATAACCATCTAACACACTTGCAATTTTCGACTAGCGATTTTATTACCATGACCGATTCTTCTCAGATTATGCTAAATCCTGCCTTACTATCGGATGACGCCTTTTGCCAAGATTGGGGGTTATTTCGCTCAGGCGAACATAACAATCTCAGCATCAATGCTCAAATTGGGCACTATGTGGATGGCAAAGGACTCGCCTGCCCGATGCCGCTGCTTAAACTTAAAATGGCACTAAAAAAAACCGCATTGGGTCATGCGGTATATGTGACTGCAACCGATCCTAACAGCAAGCGTGACATCGCAGCTTTTTGTCAGCATGCCGGATATACCCTGGTACAGCACACATCAATCACACCGTCTGAAGATACAACAGACACAATCTTTCACTCGATCATAACCAAAAGTTGCTAAACGCCTCTTACAAAAAAGCTAGCTTTAAGGCATACTAAATAACAGAAATTAAAGGACAATTGACAGGCTATTTCATGGCTACAAAGACCAAAACAACGACAATAAAAAAGACTGCCAACGCAAAAAAATCGACCAAGCTTGATGCTAAGCTGGGTGACGACCCACACGCTGCCTTTGATGACATCGACGATGACGAACTCGATGAATTTGACGAGCCAGACTTTGATAGCTTAGGTGACGACGATATTGATCTTGCACAGCTCCCTGATAGTGATGATGACTATGAGGAGTTGTTGGACGAGGCTGATGACGACTATGACGATGAGTTTGCTAAAAAACCACGAAAAACTGCGTCGCGAACCCGTCAAAAGAGAGCCATGACCAATGCCCTTGTGCCTACCATGCCCACTGCGTTATCTGCCCCTGGGGTAAATCTAGGCGCGTATATCAACGCGGTTCATCAAATTCCTATTTTGACGGCAGAGCAAGAACAGGAGCTAGCGCATCGCTATACTGACGAAGGGGATGTAGAAGCAGCACGGCTGCTGGTTATGTCGCATCTGCGATTTGTGATTCACATTGCGCGCAGCTACTCTGGCTATGGCTTGCCACAAGGCGATTTGATTCAAGAAGGCAATGTCGGTTTGATGAAAGCAGTGAAACGTTTTGACCCAAACAAAGGTGTGCGTTTGGTGTCTTTTGCCGTGCATTGGATCAAAGCTGAAATCCATGAATTTGTGATTCGTAACTGGCGTATCGTCAAAGTCGCAACCACCAAAGCGCACCGCAAGCTATTTTTTAACTTGCGCTCACTGAAAAAAACCAACAACCAGTTAACGCTCGAAGAAGCCGAAGCGATTGCCAAAGACTTAAATGTTACCGTCAAACAAGTGTTAGAGATGGAAAGTCGTCTGACTTCGTATGATGCATCGTTTGAAGCACAAAGTGATGATGAAGACGAAGGTCGCTATGCACCGCAGTATTTTTTAGAAGATGCGGCTGACCCTGCCGATATGGTAGAAGATGCTGATTGGGAAGAAAATAACAATTCAGCCTTGATGGAAGCGATGGAAGACTTAGATGATCGCTCGCGGGATATCGTACAGCAGCGCTGGCTCAATGAGCAAAAAGCGACCTTGCACGAGTTGGCGGCAGAGTACAATATATCAGCGGAACGGGTTCGCCAAATTGAAAAAAATGCCATGGATAAAATCAAAGAAGCCATGTTAGCCAATACCCATTTGCAGTTGGATTAACTGTCATGAATTGGCTAAGTGTTGGGGCGATAAATATGGCAGTGGCGGTCGCCTGTGGGGCGTTTGCCGCACATGGGCTTAAACCGCGTTTGTCAGCCGAGCAAATGGCTTGGTGGCAGACGGGTACGCAGTACTTTTTTTATCACGCGCTTGGGTTGTTGATTGTTGGTATGTTATTGCGTATAAACCTTACCTCCCCTACTATCGCGTGGGTGATGCAATTGGGTATTGTGCTTTTTACAGGTTCGCTATATTTGATGGCTTTGGGTATGCCACGTTGGCTCGGGGCAATTACCCCGATTGGCGGCACGCTGTTTATTATTGCATGGATTTGGCTTGCTATCAGTGTTGCTAAGCATACTTCATCAATTTAACCCCATTTAACCATAACAGAAAGCGTAACAAAACAGGAAGCGAAATAATGCCACAAGTGACTTTAAATGGTGACGTCAAACAAACGTTACATCAAAATCTCTTACAATTCTTGAATGAAATGGGGCAAACCCAAGGTCGTTTTGCCGTTGAAATCAACGGTGAATTGATTCCAAAAAGCCAATTGGCAAATGTCACCTTGCAAGATGGTATGAACATTGAAGTGGTGCAAGCGGTGGGCGGTGGCTAATCTTAGCAGCGTAAAAAAAGCGGGTAACTTACCCGCTTTTTTATGTTTGCGTTGCACTAATTTCTGGTCATGGCTAATAAACGATTGGCGGTTAACCCATGTAAAAACACCGACATCGCAATCATTACCACACAAATCACCCAAATTTTTAGCGCTTCATCACTGGTAAATACGCCTTTATTCATCGCATAGGCGATATAATACAATGTACCAATCCCGCGAATGCCCAGTCCTGCCGTTACCCAGCGTTCATTGCGACTCATTCCCAGTTTACCTAGGCTAAAATAACCCACGATGGGACGTATCAAAAATATAAACGCCAAACATACCACATACACTTGCCAGCTAAGGGTGACATCACTCGCTAACGCTTGACCCACCAATAGTCCCAAAAATACCATCACAAGCGACATCAGCAAACCTTCAATTTGTTCAGCAAAATCATGCAAACCCTCATGATATTCATGTTCACATTCTGAACGCCGAAAAGTTAACGCCGCCACAAATACCGCAATAAAACCATAACCATGCACAAACTCTGTGATGCTATAAGCCAGTAACATCAAGGCTACTACCATATAACTTTGCTCGACTTTATCGGGATATGCCTTGGTAAATAGCCAATTTGCCAAAAACTTACCGACACAGTAACCCGCCGCCACCCCTGCAATGATTCGCCATAACACATCATAGCCCAACCAATGCAGCCAATCTTCTGCACCAAAACCCTGATTGAGTGAGGCAGCCGTAGCAATGGCTATCGCTAAATACACGAACGGAAATGCCAGTCCATCATTGAGACCCGCCTCAGAGGTGAGGGTAAATCGGGTCACATCTTCCTGTCGTTCAGAGTTGGGTGGACCGACTTGGATGCTTGCCGCTAATACAGGGTCGGTTGGCGCTAACACCGCACCGAGCAAAATAGCTGCCGCCATACTGAGTCCAAAAATGTAATGCCCCATCAATGCCATCGCGGCGATACCCACTGGCATCACAATCACCAACAGCCTTAAGGTCGGTTGCCAAGTTTTCCAATTGAGCGGGCTATCAAGCTTGATACCACAACCGACCAACGAAATCAGCACCACCACTTCTGTAACTTTTTCGATAGGAACGCCATAATTAAGCGGATTAATTCTAGGCAGACCCATAAAAAAATACCCTAGCAGTGCGCCAAAGGTAATTTGTATCATAGGCAAGGATATCGAAAGCTTGCGGGGTAGTACAGGAAAGAATGCCCCGATTAAAAACGCCAACCCCAAAAAAAGTAAAATCAAATTATAGTTTTCAAGCATACCTGTGTACCAAGATAAGTTGCTAAAAGAGCCTTGCAACTTGGTTTATATCATTTTGGTTTATATCACTTCAAATAACTGGTAGTAAAAATAGTTGCTATTGAGCAATTATTGCTAAGCCACGTTACTGCGTAAAAGGTTTATCCCCTATGAATCCATTATGCAAAAAGGTGGGCATGCCATCAACCATTGGTGTTTAGCAAAATACCAAGAGATTTGTTAACAGTTCGAGCGTTGAGTTAAATTTACAAGTTTAGTTAAATTTACAAGTTTAGTTATATTTGAAAATTTACTTATATTTAAAAGTTCAGCTAGAAAAGATTTTGACTGACTATCTAAGCCCAACATTGCTATCAAAACCGCACTTTACGCTGCGTGGAAGAACCGATGTTCATACCTTCTCGGTATTTGGTCACGGTACGACGGGCAATATCAATGCCTTTATCTTGCAGGTGCTTCATAATACTACTATCAGATAGCGGTTTTTTGGGGTCTTCTGCCTCAATCATTTGCTTGATCATCGCGCTGATAGCGGTTGAAGAAACGCCTTCCCCCTCATCACTACTGACTTGACTGGAAAAGAAATATTTTAGGCTAAATAGCCCTTTGGGGGTAACGATGGTTTTGCTGGTAGTGATACGAGAAACGGTTGACTCATGTAGGCCCACTTCATCTGCCACATCTTTGAGTACCATCGGCTGCATTGCCATGACGCCTTGCTCAAAAAAAGCCTGCTGACGCTTGACGATACAGGTTGCAACTTTTAGTAGATTTTGATTACGCTCTTCGATACTACGGATAAACAGCCGCGCATCATACAACTGCTCTTTTAGATAAACGCCTTGCTCGCTGTTGTCATTGCGATTGACAAGTTTGGCATACACTTGGTTAATGCGTAGTTTTGGCAAGGTTTCTGGGTTTAGGCTGACTTCCCAATGTTTGCCTCGCTGCACCACAATGACATCAGGAATGTCGTAGCTTTCAATGCCATTATCGAGCTGGCGCTGTGATTTTTCATAAGACAATGCAGGATTGGGGTTTAATGTGCGCAATAAGGCAAGCGCAGGCTGAATCTCAGAGACGTCAAGATTGGATGATTTAAGCAGCGCATTGATGTTATTGTTGGCAAAAAATTCTGAATGCATCAAGATTTGTTTGGCTGCTTGCCAAGAGGGGGTATCACTCGGCAATTTATTGAGCTGAATCAGCAAGCATTCTGCCAAATTTCTCGCGCCAACGCCCAGTGGCTCGCAGTTTTGTATTTGCTTAACCACAAGCTCAATGTCTTCAAGCGCCAGGTCCACGTTTTCAACTTGATAAAATGACAACATGGTATCAAAACTTTGAAATAGCTCATCATTTGATAATGTGATAAAACCGCGATCGTCCATGCTATCAATCAGATACTCCGCCATCAGCATATCAATGGTGGAGAGCCGTCTTAAATTCAGTTGCCAACGGACATAATCTTGAATATTTCCTTGCGTGGCAAGCTTATAATCATCCTGACTGTCTTCGCTATCAATGCCCGTGGCTGCCGAAGATTCATAGCTATAAATATCATCCCACTGTGCATCCACCGGCATATCGATTTGCTGGCTGCTAAGATGCTCGCTACTATCTATCCCGTCTAAGCCAAATTCCTCATCATAGCGATAATCGCTGTCTGCATAACTGTCCCTATTGTTGTCCCCATAACTGTCACTGTAACTATCACTTGGGCTATGACTTGCATACTCATGCACTGCCGCGGGTGCACTGTTCGGGGGATAATCTTGGCTAGCAGAAGCAGGATAAAAATCATCCGACGCTAGATAATCTTCCAATCCTTCAGTTTCATGGCGGGTATAGTCATCCAAATCAATTTCAGACAACGCAACACCTTCTACTTGATAGTCATCATCGTAATCGTTATCTAGGTCTTGTTCTGGATAGTTTTCGCCATCAGGTAGGTTATCGGCGTCGTCATAAGACGTCTCCCACTCTTCCTCACGCTCAAGCATAGGGTTGCTATCGAGTTTAAGCTGCACTTCTTGTTCAAGCTCAAGACTCGATAATTGCAGCAAGCGAATTGCCTGCTGCATTTGCGGGGTGAGTGTCATCCCCGTCGTTAACTTTGCCCCAATACCAATTTTCATAACGCGTTTTTTTAAGCCTTATTCTAGTGAGGTTAGTTTAGATGGTGTGTCTATGGTGTGTTCATGCTCTGCTAGGTTGCTAGTTTAGTATTGTTTCAACAAGATATGCTAGTATTTTTTGACATTCAGCCGTATATTAATTATCTGTACTTAGCTTAGCTTAGCTTTACTTAGCTGCAGCACCCACAAATTTTCCTAAATTTTTTGCTTACGAAATCACACCATGACAAAACTGACAAAATTTGCGATTGTTGAACTCAATAGCCAGACCAATATCTTAGCAAATCTTCAATCTATTGAATTAGGTATTAAAATTGCCAGTGAACGCGGCACCCGCATGGTGATTTTGCCAGAAAACGCTTTTTGTTTTGGCAAACAGGGTTTTGCCAGTCAATATTTTGATGCCTTGAAAGCTTGGTCGGCACAGGCTGCCCGCCACTATGGTGTGTATCTGCTGGCAGGTACCTTGCCCTGCCCGTATCGACCTGACGGTACGCCTGTCGCTGACGGCAAACTTCGGCAAAGCTCACTATTATTTGATCCTGCAGGCGATTGCTTAGCGCGCTATGACAAAATTCATTTGTTCAAAGCCACCGT
>ERZ501061.209-NODE-209-length-22444-cov-40.197552_pt1 | contig 22444 bp, 19 predicted proteins | sample MGYA00510854_ERZ501061 | MGnify/ENA primary metagenome ERZ501061 (study PRJEB25958, sample SAMN03398515) | human skin metagenome | study: EMG produced TPA metagenomics assembly of the Human Skin Microbiome Metagenome (human skin metagenome) data set.
CGTCATCTTCTCCAAGTACGGCGGCACCGAGGTCAAGTACGACGGTCAGGAGTACTTGCTCCTCAACGCCCGTGACATCCTCGCCGTCGTCGAGAAGTGAGGCGCTGATACATGGCAGCTAAGCAACTTCAGTTTGACGAGGAGGCCCGTCGCTCCCTCGAGCGCGGTGTCGACACTCTCGCCGACACCGTCAAGGTGACCCTCGGTCCTAAGGGCCGTTATGTTGTCCTCGACAAGAAGTGGGGAGCCCCGACCATCACCAACGACGGTGTGACCGTCGCCAAGGAGGTCGACCTCACTGATCCGTATGAGAATCTTGGCGCCCAGCTCGCCAAGGAGGTCGCCACTAAGACCAACGACGTGGCCGGTGATGGAACCACCACCGCTACCGTGCTAGCCCAGGCTCTCGTCCACGAGGGGCTGCGCGCTGTGGCCTCTGGGGCAAACCCGGTCGGCCTCAAGCGCGGTATCGAGAAGGCTGTCGACGCCGTTGTGGAGGAGCTCCGCTCTATCTCGCGCGCCATCGACACCACCTCGGACATGGCCAGCGTTGCCACCATCTCCAGCCGTGACGAGACCATCGGCGCCCTCATCGCTGAGGCCTTCGACAAGGTTGGTAAGGACGGGGTTATCACCGTCGACGAGTCGCAGACCTTCGGCACTGAGCTTGACTTCACCGAGGGCATGCAGTTCGACAAGGGTTACCTGTCGCCTTACATGGTCACCGACCAGGACCGCATGGAGGCTGTGATTGAGGATCCTTACATCCTCATTCACTCCGGCAAGATCTCGTCGATGAACGACCTGCTCCCCTTGCTGGAGAAGGTTATTGCCGCCCACGGCAGCCTGTTTATCGTGGCCGAGGACGTTGACGGGGAGGCTCTGAGCACCCTCGTCGTCAATAAGATCCGCGGTACCTTCAGCTCGGTGGCAGTCAAGGCTCCGGCGTTCGGTGACCGCCGCAAGGCAATGCTGCAGGACATCGCCACTCTCACCGGTGGTCAGGTCGTCGCTCCCGAGGTTGGGCTCAAGCTCGACCAGGTGGGCCTCGAGGTTCTGGGCCGTGCCAAGAAGGTTGTCGTTACCAAGGACAACACCACCATCGTTGACGGCGCCGGTGATAAGGCCGACGTCGAGGGTCGCGTCATCCAGCTGCGTGCTGAGTACGACAACTCGGACTCCGAGTGGGACCGCGAGAAACTCCAGGAGCGTATCGCCAAGCTCGCTGGTGGTGTGTGCGTCATTCGTGTGGGTGCGGCCACAGAGGTCGAGCTCAACGAGAAGAAGCACCGCATCGAGGACGCTGTCTCCGCGACCCGTGCAGCCATCGAGGAGGGTATCGTCGCCGGCGGCGGCTCTGCCCTTATCCACGCTGCCCATGTGCTCGACGGGGATCTCCACCTCGAGGGTGACGAGAAGGCCGGCGTGCAGATTGTCGCTAAGGCCGTTCGTGAGCCGCTGCGCTGGATTGCCGAGAATGGTGGCGAGCCCGGCTACGTGATCGTCTCCAAGGTTGCTGAGATGGAGCCCGGACACGGTTACAACGGCAAGACCGGACAGTACGTGGACCTCATCGCTGACGGCGTCATTGACCCTCTCAAGGTGACCCGTTCGGCCCTGGCCAATGCCGCTTCTATCGCCTCGCTGCTCCTGACGACAGAGACCCTCGTCGTCGATAAGCCCGAGGAGGACAACGAGGACAAGTGACCTCGTCGCGTCGAGGGCCCCGGACCGTCGTGGTTCGGGGCCCTCGCCATATCTGGGTTGATGTTTGTCACAAAGAAACGGAAGTATTGAGCGGATTAACTCGAAAGACTGGACAAGTCCATCGGGGGGGAGAGAGGATACCTTTTCCCCGTCGAGATTGGCATTGGTGATGGCGTACGAGTCATCCCGCAGTGCATATTTGGAGTTAGATCGTGAGCAGTCCGTACCAACCCGGTTTCCAGAGCACGCAGCAGGGAGACCGCAGCAAAAGTGAATTCAGTTTCGCTCCTGGGGAGACGAATGTCTTTGTCACCCACTATTCCCCATCATTGATGACGGCTTGGCTCAAGACCGAGCTGACCGTGACGAGCCGGCGCCTTCTGGCGCGAAAGTCCAATACGCTCCTGGGTGTGATTCCGCTGGGGCATGACGATGCCGCCATGCCCCTCGGCTCCATCAGCGAGGTTGGCGTGAACAGCAAGTTCCACCCAGGTCGCGCAATCATGGCAATAGTCTGGCTCGTCCTCATGATTTCCATGTTCAATGCGCATCAACCGGTGCTGGGCGTCCTCGCCTTGCTCCTGTTAATCGTCGCGGTTCTTACGACGATGGACGCCGAGCTGAGGGTCGTTAACAATGCTGGTTCTGTCACGAGCCTGACCGTTTCTGCTCTGGAGAAGGCCAAGCTGCAGAGCTTCAAGCAGGAGGTCGAACAGCGTCTGTACGCCGATTAGGCCCTTCTCATGCACCGTGAGTCGATGAACCAGGCCCAGAATTTCGCGACCATCCAGCAGGCCCAAATGTCCGCTCTCCTGGCACAGGGCCAGTTGCAGAACCAGCTCAGCAATGACAAGGGTCAGCAGCCGCCTACCCAGATGCCGAACCCGAACACCCAGGGCTGAGAATTATCGGGCAGATGCCCACGACGATTGGCCGGCCGAGCCCTTCGGGGTTCGGTCGGCCTATCTGTGTGCGGAGTGGCGGTCGCGCTTGCCGATGGGGGCCAGTCCGTCACGCAGAATAGGCCACCAGAGGCGATTCCGTCCTCGTTGATGACGCGGAATTTCATTCTAAGGAGGCTTGGTGCTCAGAAAGTAGTCCTCGCAGCGCCGTGAAGCTTTGCGGATTGCGAGGCGCCCCATTTCCAGGCTCTACGACTCGTGACGCTGGTCTTTGAGCGGTTTGCCTTCCCGGTCCATGGTGTTAAAAATCTCATGGTCTTCCGGCAGGTGTTGCAGGTAGTCGCGCTCGGTATCGGGGGCAGTGTGTCCTAGCTGAAGCTCCTTACTGCGAGCATCCTGGGCTGCGGCACGCAGGGCATACTCGGTATCGGCATTCTCGAGCTGTTCGGGGGTTGCCTCATTGACCACCATCATGCCCACTTGGGCATCCTCGGGAACCTGCGGGATGACTCCGGCGTCGATACGCTCCCGGTGCCCCTTAATCTCGCGCGCCACGACGCGTGCTAAGAAGTACATTCCTAGCACGTTCGGCAGCGCCATGAGGAAAAGCATGGCGTCGGCCAGATCAAGAATCGATGCCATATTTGTCGCAGCTCCGACTACCAGCAAGATGAGGAAGAGTGCGTTGTAGATGCGCTCGGCGGTGGTCGAATTGCCGAACAGGTAGCCTACGGCCTTCTTGCCATAGAACGAGTAGGACAGCATCGTCGAGAATGCGAATAACACTACGGCTAGCGTCAGCAAGGAGCTGAACCACGGGGCAACGGTCTTTAATGCCTGGGCGGTCATTTGCACGCCATCGGCACCACTGTTCCGATAGACCCCGGTGATGATGATGGTGATGGCCGTCATGGTGCAAATGACGACTGAGTCGATGAAGGGCTCCCACATGGCAACGAAGCCTTCTTGGGCTGGACGACGCGTCTTTACCGCAGAGTGGGCGATGCCAGCGGTACCGATACCGGCCGCATTCGAGAATGCCGCACGCTGGACGCCGACGATCAGGACTCCGAGGATTCCCCCGGCGACACCGTGACCGGTGAAGGCGCCGGACCAGATGGCCTCAAAGGCACTGCCGACCTGGGAGATGTTGGCGCCAATGACGGCCAGGCACATGATGACGTAGAGGATGCCCATGAATGGCACAATCTTGGAGGTCGCGGCGCCAATCTTGGAGGCACCCCCGACGATGACAATCCCGACGAGTATCGCGAAGACCACGCCGACGACCCACATGTGGGTGCCGATCCAGGAGTCCTGACCGCCGGCGAACATTGCGAGCTGATAGGCAGCTTGATTGGACTGGAACATATTGCCGGCGCCAATGACACCGAAGGCAGTGCAGATGGCGAAGAGAGAAGCAAGGACGCGGCCCAATGTGGGTTTACCGATCGACGCAAGACCGTCACGTAGGTAGTACATCGGGCCACCAGAAGTGGTTCCGTCCTCGTTGATGACGCGGAATTTCACTCCAAGGGTGGCCTCAGCCATTTTGACGCTCATGCCCACCAATCCGGCTACCGCAATCCAGAATGAGGCTCCCGGGCCGCCGGTTGCGATCGCGATGGCAACACCGGCGATGTTTCCCAGGCCGACGGTTCCTGACAACTCGGTTGCGAGGGCCTGGAAGCTGGTGACGTCACCGGGGTCTGTGTGTCGGGAGAAGTGGCCCCGCATCACGTGGCTGGAGTGACGGATCGATGCTGGACGCAGCTGTTGGAAGCCCAGGTAAATGGTGAAGAAGAGTCCGGCTCCAAGTAACCAAGCCAGAATGAGCGGGAACTCATTTCCCCCGGGCAGTGGAATAGCCCAGAACACCGCGTCAGAAATAGCAGTAGCGATGGGGGAGACAATGTTGTCGATGGCTTGATCCAAGCTCAGTGGAGTTGGGACAAGGGCCTCGAGATTCGCGGAAACGGGAGATGTCATGATGTCAAGTGGCACGAATGGTCCTATCCGTTGACGACATTGGACACCAAGCCCGGCAACACCACGGTGTGGTACCAGCCATCTGTGATGACCGATCTCAGCGCGCACCGGCACCAGCGACTCGGCGAGCGCGGCCGCCCAGTCATCACCATGACCGCGGGCAAGGCCGCGCCTGCGGCGGAGCAAAACCGCCTTGGCTACCTTAGCGGGTGGGTGTGTCACATTGTCCAAAACCTTCGACACTGACGCGTCTTCGCGATGTCTTACGGTGTGGTTCCCTTACGCTGAGTGGTGATGATCGCGACCGTTCCCCCCGATGAGCCTCAGCCTGTCCTGGCGCATAATCAGCCGGATTGGCGACGTCTGGTTGAGGTGTTGACGATGGGGTTTGTCGGCTCTGTCATGGTGACGTTGTGGGGGTGGGGATCTCCGCAAGGTGGTGTGCCCACGCACGTGCGTCCGGTCGGTGTGGCAGTGGCTGTCAGCGGTATCGCAGGACTGATCGCCATCATCATTGCGTGGTTGCGTTCTCGTAAACTCGTGGGACGCCGCGTGCTGACTTTGGTCGTCTGGTCCTTGCCACTGCTCTTTAGCCCGCCGCTGTTGAGCCAAGATGGCTGGGCTTACGCGGCTCAAGGTTGGATTCTCACCCAGGGGATGGATCCATACCGCGTCCCACAAGGTTTGGCTGAAGTTCTCGGCAAGGCTGTTGACACGCCGTGGCAAGCAACGACGGCGGTGTATCCCCCCGGGTCACTGTGGATTCAGGCAGCCGTGGTGAAGATCGCTCACGCAGATCCCACGTGGTCAGTGATGCTCATGCGAGTACCCGCCCTCATCGGTGTTGCACTCATGGTTTGGGCCGTCCCTCGCTTAGCACGCTACGCCGGAACCGACCCGGATCATGCCCTCTGGCTGGCGGTGTGCTGTCCATTGACGACGTTGAGCGTGGTGGGGGGCATGCACAACGACGGACTCCAGGTGGGTTTGTCCCTCGTCGCACTCGTTGTGGCCATACGTCTGGCGTTGATTGGCCGGGGATGGCTCGGGCTCGTTCTTGGTGGGGCGTTCGTCGGGCTGGCTGGCAGCGTCAAGCAGCCTGGCGTGTTGGCCGGGGTTGGCATCGTCGCCCTGGTTCACGTCAATGCGGTGCGTCATGGCGGCCGTCGGTGGTTGACGCGCAATTGCTGGACGGCGCTACTCGCGCGTATCGCAGCAGGTGCAATTCCTGCCTTGACTGTATTCGGCGGGATTTCCGCGATCCATGGGTTAGGCATGGGCTGGCTCAATAGCACGGCTGGTAGCCCGGTATCGGTGACCAGCGACTCTCCGATAGCGCTTGTCGTACAGTTTTTGCGAGGCAGCGGAGGTATTCCGTTGAATAGGCTCATTGGGCCGGCGACTGGTGTCAGCCTGACCCTTACCGTCGCTGCCATGATGTGGTGCTGGGTGCGGTGGGGCCCCATTCCGCCTTGTCATATCCGACTAGGCCGAATTGCATCGCGTAGCCGTAACGCGGTCAATGTCGTGACCGGCCGTATTGGTAGCCCGCTTCGGCTGCAGGCGGGCGTCATGATTGTCTTTGCCGCTTTCGGGGCATCTTTGCAGCCCTGGTATCTCATCGGTCCACTGGCGTTGCTCGCCTCGGTTCAGCTGCGGCGAACCCATCGCGATGCTGTCATTGGTGGCGTCGTTGCTACCGCCATACTCACCATGATGCAGTGGTACTGGTCGCCATACGTGTGCCTGCCGCTGGTCATCGTGGGGTATCTCATCGTCTGGCGGATTCCGAAAGCATGGGCTTTCGTGACAGCGGCGAACTGACGGGGTCACCTCGCTTAAGGCCGGAGACCAGGCTACGGGTGAAGACCGTCGACGCGAGCGGCGATAGGATAGCGAGCATCCCGGCGAAAGGTGGCTTATGACCTCGGATTCCCGCCCGACCACGATTGAGGAGTTGGCACCGCTGGCCCTCACCTTCGATGACGTCCTGCTCCAGCCAGTTGAGAGTAACGTCATTCCCTCCCAGGTCAAGACGACGACGAGGGTTTCCCGCAACATTTCCATTGCGATTCCGCTCGTCAGCGCGGCGATGGACACCGTCACCGAGACCCGGATGGCGGTCGCTATGGCGCGTGAAGGTGGCCTTGGCATCCTGCACCGCAACCTGTCCATTGAGGATCAGGCTGCCATGGTCGATCAGGTGAAGCGTTCTGAGGCCGGCATGATTGACGAGCCCATCACGATCTCCCCGAATGCCACCCTGGCTGACGCCGAGGAGCTTTGCCACACCTACCGGATATCCGGGGTGCCCGTCGTCGACGACAAGGAAAACCTGGTCGGTATCATCACGAACCGTGACATGCGCTTTGAGGACAATCCACAGCGTCCTATCCGCGAGGTCATGACCGCAGCCCCACTCGTCACCGCTCCAGTGGGAACCAGCCCGTCTGACGCTCTTTCTTTGCTGGCTGCCCACAAGATTGAGAAGTTGCCGCTTGTCGACGCCGACGGTAAGTTGCGTGGGTTGTTCACTCTCAAAGACTTCGTCAAGACTGACAGGTACCCCAACGCCACCAAGGACCCGCAAGGACGGCTACGTGTGGGTGCTGCGATCGGGTTCTTCGGCAACTCGTGGGATCGCGCTATGGCCTTGGTTGAGGAGGGGGTTGACCTCATCGTCGTCGATACCGCTCATGGTCACACCCAGGGTGTTTTTGACATGATCGCCCGGCTGAAGGCCGAGCCAGCTGCCCAGGGGGTTGACGTCGTTGCGGGCAATATCGCTACCTATGAGGCTGCTAAGGTGCTGTGCGCGGCCGGGGTTGACGGCATCAAGGTCGGTATTGGGCCGGGGTCAATCTGCACTACCCGCGTCGTTGCCGGGGTGGGCGTCCCGCAAGTGACCGCGATTTTTGAAGCTTCCAAGGCTGCTCGTCAGTATGATGTGCCGGTTATCGGTGACGGTGGGTTGCAATACTCTGGTGACATCGCCAAGGCCCTGGTCGCCGGAGCTGATTCCGTCATGCTTGGCTCTTTACTGGCTGGTTGCGAAGAGTCTCCGGGCGAGCTCGCCTTCATCAACGGTAAACAGTTCAAGACTTACCGTGGTATGGGATCGATGGGAGCCATGTCGGCGCGCGGCGAGAAGCTGTCCTACTCCAAGGACCGCTATTTCCAGGGCGATGTCACGACCAACGACAAGATCGTCCCGGAGGGCATCGAGGGCCAGGTCGCTTACCGCGGGCCCCTTGGCGCAGTGGCCTACCAGTTGGTTGGTGGGCTGCGTCAGTCGATGTTCTACACCGGGGCTCGCACTATCGACGAGTTGCACGAGCGGGGCCGCTTCGTGCGCATCACCTCGGCGGGCCTGCGCGAATCTCATCCGCACGACATTCAGATGACGGTCGAAGCCCCTAATTACTCTGCCCATTGACGGGCGAGCCGGATATCCGGCAGGAAAGGAATCATGTACGACATCGGACGCAGCAAGCGTGCCACCCGGGCCTACAGCCTGGACGACATCGCCCTCATTCCCTCCCGGCGCACCCGTGGCACCGAGATGGTGAACCTGGAGTGGCGCATCGACGCACTCACCTTCGACTTCCCCATCATGGCCGCCCCCATGGACTCGGTTATGAGCCCTGCAACGGCTATTGAGTTTGGGCGTTTGGGCGGCCTTGGTGTGCTCAACCTTGAGGGTTTGTGGACCCGTTACGAGGATCCCACCCCGTACCTCGAGGAGCTAGCCGGGTTGAGCGACGATGTCGCCACCACCCGTCGGATGCAAGAGATTTACGCCGAGCCGATCAAGGCTGAGCTCATCACCGAACGGATGGCTGAGATCCGGGCCGCCGGGGTGCCGGTGGCGGGGTCGCTGTCACCGAAGAATGCCTCGCGTTTCTCCGAGACGGTGGTCAATGCCGGGGCGGACTTTTTCGTCATCCGTGGCACGACGGTGTCGGCGGAGCACGTGGCCAACGGTGACGACGTTCTCGACCTGCGTAAGTTCATTTACGATCTCGACGTCCCCGTGATCGTTGGCGGCTGCGCCACCTACCAGGCAGCCCTGCATCTCATGCGCACCGGTGCTGCTGGCGTCCTCGTGGGTTTCGGTGGGGGAGCGACCCATACCACCCGCCAGGTGCTGGGCATTCAGGTGTCGATGGCATCTGCGATCGCCGACGTCGCTGAGGCGCGTCGTGACTACATGGATGAGTCGGGGGGACGCTACGTCCACGTCATCGCTGATGGTTCGGTGGGTCGTTCTGGTGACATTGCCAAGGCCATCGCCTGCGGTGCTGACGCTGTCATGGTCGGTTCTCCGTTAGCTCGGGCTACTGAGGCTCCCGGTAGGGGTTGGCACTGGGGAGCGGAGGCATGGCACCCCGACCTGCCGCGTGGTGCTCGGGTTCACTTTGAGCCGGTGGGGACCCTCGCTGAGGTCCTTAATGGCCCTTCTCGTGTCCCGGACGGCACCATGAACCTTGTTGGTGGGCTGCGTCAGGCTATGGCCACCACTGGTTACTCGGAGGTCAAGGAGTTCCAGCGCATCGAGCTGACGATTCGCTAACCGTCCCACCACGCAGAATGTTGTTCCGGTGAGCGGGTGGATAGCTAGCCTTCGGCCATGAGTGAAGTGCCCGATGAATTGGTCGTGTTGCGTGGCGCGATTGACAACATGGACGCCGCCCTCATCCATCTGCTTGCCGAAAGGTTCCGGATTACCCGCGAGGTAGGCCGTCTCAAGGCTGAGTGCGGTCTACCTCCGGCCGACCCCGCCCGTGAGGCTGAGCAAATCGCGCGGTTGCGGCAGTTAGCGGTCGAGTCGAACCTCGACCCCGAATTCGCGCAGAAGGTCATCACGTTCATCGTGGCCGAGGTGGTGCGTCACCACGAAGCTATTGCTGACGAGTCTGGCGACGACTCTAGAGTGGCGGATGCGGGGGAGGCGGATGTCCCTGGGTCGGGCAGCTGAGCTACAGATCAGGCGATGACGTCGCCCTGGTGCACCTTCGACGGGATTCCGACGACGACTGTGCCGGGGGCGACATCCTTGACGACCAACGCGTTGGCGCCGATCTTGCAGTCGTCGCCAACCGTGATGTTGCCAATGATCTTGGCTCCGGCACCGATGAGGACACGGTTGCCAATCGTGGGGTGACGCTTGAACTGTCCGCGGGCGCGGCCGCCGAGGGTCACCTGGTGATACATGAGGACGTCGTCACCGACGACCGCCGTCTCACCAATAACGACGCCCATGCCGTGGTCGATGAAGAACCGGCGTCCAATCGTCGCTCCCGGATGGATCTCAATGCCGGTGATGTGGCGAGACAATTGTGACAACAACCGCGCTAGTGGTCGCAGCGCGGGCTTCTTGACCCACATGGCGTGGGCTAGGCGATGCGCCCAGATGGCGTGAACACCTTGGTAGGCGATGGCGACCATGAGCTTCGAGGTAGCGGCGGGATCCTCGCGCATGGCGGCGTCGAGGTCCTCGATCGCACGTTCCTTGCATCGCTTGAGGGTCCGGAGCAGGGCCGTCGTCTCAGTGCTCATATGTCAACCTCGGTTCTGCCGGTGAATACTGCCGGTGGATGAACCAAACCATATCGAGCCGTGGCCCTCCGGCCAACGGGGACAGGTGGTTTGACGCCATTGTGCGGCATCGTGTCACACGGTCGATGAGGGATCCACGCCGATATGGGGACCGCGAGTGGCGCCAGGTGGGGTCGTGGGCCATAGACTCGCCTTCATGGAACAACTTCACGACGTCGTTCTGGTGGTCGACTTCGGCGCGCAGTACGCCCAGCTCATTGCCCGCCGGGTGCGTGAGGCGAATGTTTACTCCGAGATCGTCCCGCATAACATGCCAGTGCGCGACATGCTCGCTAAGGAACCCGCCGCCATTATTCTTTCGGGTGGTCCGGCCTCGGTCTACGCAGAGGGCGCCCCGAGCGTCGACCCGGCGTTGTTTAACGCTGGTGTGCCGGTGCTGGGCATCTGCTATGGATTCCAGGCCATGGCCCAGGCTCTCGGCGGTCAGGTGGCTCATACCGGAGCATCGGAGTATGGACGCACCAGCCTGTGCATTACGTCCGCGGGGCAGCTTCTGTCCCGTATTCCCCACACCATCAGCGTGTGGATGAGTCACGGCGATTCCGTCTCCCGTGCCCCGGAGGGATTTTCGACGTTGGCCCGCACTGCGGGTGCGCCGGTGGCGGCGTTTGAAGACGTTGAGCGCAGGCTCGTTGGCGTGCAGTGGCACCCCGAAGTGCACCACACGGAGTCCGGACAGACGGTGCTCGAGCACTTCCTTTTCGACATTGCCGGATGCCGTCCTGACTGGAATGCTAGCTCGATCGTCGGCGACCAGATCGCGCAGATTCGTGGTCAGGTTGGTGACCGGCGCGTCATCTGCGGACTGTCGGGCGGCGTCGATTCTGCTGTTGCTGCGGCTTTGGTGCAGCGCGCTGTGGGCGACCAGCTCACCTGCGTTTTCGTCGATCACGGACTGCTGCGTCAAGGGGAGGCTGAGCAAGTCAAGAATGACTTCGTCGCCGCCACGGGCGCTGATTTGGTGGTGGCTGATGAGTCGCAGCGCTTCCTGGATGCCCTCGCCGGGGTCACCGATCCTGAGACCAAGCGCAAGATCATTGGACGCGAGTTCATTCGGACCTTTGAGGATGTTGCCAAGCGTCTCAACGCTGACCAGCCGATCGACTTCTTGGTGCAGGGAACTTTGTATCCCGACGTCGTCGAGTCTGGTGGCGGCGAGGGCGCTGCCAATATCAAGAGCCACCATAATGTTGGTGGGCTCCCCGACGACCTCCAGTTCAGTCTCGTTGAGCCATTGCGCACCCTCTTTAAGGACGAGGTGCGAGCCGTCGGACTCGAACTTGGTCTGCCCGAGGACATCGTGTGGCGTCAGCCCTTCCCGGGCCCGGGGCTGGCTATCCGCATTATTGGCGAAGTCACCGCGGAGCGTCTGGAGGTGTTACGCACTGCCGATGCCATCACACGTGAGGAAATGGGGGCCGCGGGCCTGGATCGCAAGGTATGGCAGTGCCCGGTCGTCCTCCTCAGTGATGTCCATTCGGTAGGGGTACAGGGTGACGGGCGTACTTATGGTTCTCCCATTGTGCTTCGCCCGGTGACGAGCGAGGACGCCATGACTGCGGACTGGGCACGTATCCCGTACGACGTGCTGGAAAAGATCTCGACTCGCATTACGAATGCGTGTCCGCAAATCAACCGGGTGGTACTCGACATCACATCTAAGCCGCCGGCTACCATCGAGTGGGAGTGAGTCCCGTCTCACCGTGAACATGACATGGCCCGTACCTTTTTTGGTGCGGGCCATGCTGTGTTAGTGCGGTCATGTCGGTGAAATCGATGTTTCGGGTTAGTCCGCGTTCGGTAAACGCCGCCATGAGAATGCCACCCTTAAGTACGTGGTCTGTGTCGTGCAATCCGAGGCTGCAAGCCGTGCGAGGAAACGCTCAAGTGCGTACGGGGTGAGGTACTCAGCGGGGTTATGGTGATGGTTCCGGGCGACGTCGCAGGCCCGACCGTCAATCCTTGTACGGGTCGAAGGGGGCGCTGGAACCTTGCGTGCCTTCAGGTTTGTGCGGAGAACGGGTCCGGTCGGCCAGGTCTGTCACCATACTCGATCCGCTGCCCTCGTCGGGGATGATGGCCCATAGGACGAGGTAGATGAGCGGTCCGGAACCTGCCATGAGAATGAGGAGGGCCGCGACGACGCGGACGACGGTGGGGTCGAGATTGAGGGAGTTAGCGATACCTTGGCAGACGCCGCCGATGATGCGCCCCTCGCTGGGGCGTATGAGCTTGGTCATGTCATTCCTCCTGAGGGGTGTGCGTGATCGTGATCATGTCGATCTTCCAGATGGTCGATTTTCACCCATGATGCCACGTCAAAGCTGTTCCCCAACTCTGGCGAACAGCGCAATGCGAGGCTTACACTCCGCGTGGCCTCCCGTGCCGTCTTGACGACGGCGGGTAATGCGCGATACGCAACGAGGCCCCGTCAATGACGAGGCCTCGCCGGAGTAGAGGTAGGCCAGGTGATTACTGTGCCTTCTTCTTGGTGATGATGCCCCAAATCCACAGGACGATAAGAGCACCAACGATTGAAATGAGCCAGGTCCAGGGGCTCCAGAATTTACCGAGCGGTTTGTGGAAGATAGCGGAACCGAGCCAGCCGCCGAGGACCGCGCCGATGACACCGAGAAGCAGAGTAACGAGGAACCCGCCGCCCTGCTTGCCCGGCATGATGGCCTTAGCGATGGCGCCTGCGATGAGGCCGAGAACAATCCATCCGATGAATCCCATGGGCCTATCCTCCATTGCAGAGGGTCAGCCGTCCAGTAACTACCGTCGAAACGGATGAAAAATACTGTAAATATAGTCATATGTGACTAATGTCAACTATACCTTGACAAGGGATTACGTATTTTTATTACGCTGCAGACGGAATTCTAGAAAAATGGTCGCCAAGGTGACAGTAGAGCTTCAGTGAGTTTCGCTATGTGAGAGCGCGACTGCCATTCGTCTAAGGTCAGTTCCACACAGTTGGCCATGTCGATCTCGAAAATCTCAGCCATTCGTTGGGCGACGGTGGAGTCAGTGATAGCGACGTTTACCTCATAGTTACCTTGGAGGGATAGCCGGTCAAGGTTCGCTGTACCAATCGTCGACCAAATGCCGTCAATAGTGCAGGTCTTCGCGTGGACCATAGCTCCCTGGTAAAGGAACAGCCGCACACCCTGGTGGAGGAGACGGTCGTAATAGCCCCGGCTCAGCCAGTCGGCGATGACATGGTTCGATTCAGCCGGAATGACGATCCTAACGTCAACCCCGCGAGATGCAGCTTGGTGGAGGGCTGCGACAACGTCGTCATCGGGGATGAGGTAGCCCTGGGTCATCCAGATCCGCTCACTCGCGCGATCGATGGCCTCCAGGTACATGTTCCGGATGGGATAGACCGCCATCCGGGGGGAATTGCGGTGTACAGCGAAAGCGGTATCCCAATAGCGGACGCCGGGAGTGGGTAGTACGGGCTGGTTGCGCCGGGGGATGAGGGCTCCCTTGGGGCGTTGATTCCACATGTCAACAAAGACGCTTTCGAGCTCCCCGACGGCAGGCCCGGTAATACGAGCATGGGTGTCACGCCAGCGGTCGGCGTAGAGGGAGCCGATGTTGTACCCACCGATGTAGGCGACTTTGGAATCGACGATGAGGAGCTTGCGGTGGTCTCGCCCCAGATTGCGTAGCGTCGGTATCCATGAGGGAGTTACGAGAGGTTGGGCTCGCACCTGCACCCCCTCGAGCTGCCGAAAGAATCGTGGGTCCACAACGAGGTTGGCGAAGGTGTCCCACATCGCATAGACCTTGACTCCGCGTGCGGCGGCTTCTACGAGTGCCTGCCGAAAATGACGCCCGACTTCGTCGTTTTTCCAGATGAAGGTCTCAAGGTAGACGGTGTGTTGAGCTGACTCGATGTCGGCGATCATCGCCGCGTAAAGATCACGTCCGAAAGCGAAGATCTCGACCTGATGACCAGACACCTTGAGGGGCTCCGTCGGCGCAGTAGGGAAACGGTATGGGCGACGGCCTCGTCGCTTAATGCCGTTGAAGGTGACTAGTCCGACCATCGTGGCCATCTGGGCGGCAACTATCCCGCCTGCCACCCAGTGCAGTGCGCGGCGAACAGTGAATCTCTGGCGAGGGGCCCAGGTCATGTGCACAGAGTATCGGGCCCTCGTGCACTGGCGACGAGGCGGCCGGCGGCAGGGTCCGGAATTGGTATGTGGTGATATAGGTGGTCGCCACAGTGCTTACCGCCGTAGCGCGCGGCGAGCTAACCAGTTGCCCAGGAACTGCGCCAACTGTACGACGATGATGATCGTCACCACTGCGACGGCTGTGACTGCCCAGTTGTAACGCTGGTAACCGTAAGTAATAGCGAATTGACCTAGACCACCGCCACCCAAAGCGCCGGCGATGGCCGTCATATCGACGATCGCAATGAGGATGTAGGTGTAACCGAGAATCAGCGGCCCTAGCGCCTCCCGGGCAACGACGTCAAAGAGGATCCGCCACGGCCCGGCCCCCATCGCGCGGGCCGCCTCAATAACCCCAGGATCGACGGTGACAAGATTCTGCTCAACAATCCGGGAGATGGCGAAGGTCGCTGCGATGCACAGAGGGAAGGTGGCCGCCCGCACCCCGATGGTGGTGCCGATGACCTTGAGGGTGAGGGGAGCGATCGCCGTCATAAAGATAATGAACGGGATCGGCCTGATGATGTTGACGATGACGTTGAGGATGGTGTGAACGATCTTGTTGGCCAGCAGGCCACCACGCCGGGTGGCATACAGCAAGATTCCCAGTACCAGGCCGCAGATTCCCCCAATGACGAGGGTGATAAGGGCCATGAAGAGGGTTTCCCAAATCGACTGAAGATAGATGGGGCGCAAATAGTCGTTCATCAGTGGGCCTCCTCAGTGGGCGTCGGGACGGTTGCGGATGCGGTTGGTGCCGCCGAATTGGATACCTCGTCGAGGATCCGAGCCGCCTGCTCGACGGCCTGAGCTGGACCAGACAAGGCCACCGTGTAATTGCCCAGCGAGCCGTCGTGTACTTCAATGACGCCGCCGTGGACGATCTGGAAGGACGCCCCGGTACGGCTTATACGGGCTAACGCGTCACCGAACGAGTGACTGGCCACCGAACTGACGTCGACGAGTCGTGCATCTGGGTTTTCCGACTGCAACCGTGCCTGTTCCTCCCCACTCGGGTGCTGGCCGATAATCGTCGCCAGGAAACGCTGGGTGGTCTCTGACTGTGGATGAGTGAAGACCTGCCGGGCGCTTCCAGACTCGACGAGATGGCCAGCTGCTAGTACCGAGACCTGCTGGGCAATCGAGCGGACGACCTCCATCTCGTGGGTGATGACGACGACCGTCACCCCTAGTTCCGCATTGACCCGCTTGAGCAGGGATAGGACATCAGCTGTCGTTTCTGGATCCAGCGCCGAAGTGGACTCGTCAGCCAACAAAATCGATGGTTTAGTTGCTAGCGCTCGGGCAATACCAACCCGCTGTTTCTGTCCGCCCGAGAGCTGGTCTGGATGGTCCCAGGCTTTGCTCGTCAACCCGACGAAGCTCAGCAATTCGGTGACGCGCTTCTTCTCGTCTGCTTTCTTCCAATGAGCCAGCTTGAGTGGATAGGCAACGTTGTCGTAGATGGTCCTTGAGCCGAATAGGTTGAACTGTTGGAAGATCATCCCGATGTCTGCGCGTAGCGGGCGCATCGCTTTGTCCGAGAGCTGCGAGACGTCGGTGCCGTCTACCAAGACGCGGCCACGCGTGGGAGTCTCTAATCCGTTGATGAGGCGAACCAGGGTGGATTTGCCAGCTCCGGAGTGCCCGATAACGGCTGAAATGGAACCCCTCTTAATAGCCAGGCTCACATCGTCAAGGGCTCGTACTGTGCCGGAGCGGGTACGAAATTCTTTAGTGACGTGTTCAAAGACGATGTGGTCGGGACACTGCGGCGCCGAGGAAGGCGTGATATCTGTTGCCATGTGGAAGGCCTCGCTAGAAATCGGATGTGGATCAGGAATTCGACTTCTTGATGTCGGTAGTTAGGCCACTAAGTATCTTGTCTAAATCGGCCTTGGAGTGGTTGGAGACGATCTTGGCGGTGCCGCCAGATTGTTTGACGATAGCATTTTTGACGTCGGGATCGGACCACAGCTTGGCGACCTTTTTATAGGTCGGGTTGTCCTTGTCAGCGTCCTTGACTGCGATGATGTTGAGGTATGGATCGGCCGACTTGCCGGCGGCATCATCTTGGTAGAGAACCTTGTTGCGGTCCAGTCCGGCATCTGTGGCAAAGTTGTTATTGACGACGGCACCATCGACGCCTTCGAGGGAGGCAGCAGTTTGGGCTGCATCGATCGCCTTAACCTTCACCTTGGACTGGTTGGTGATGACATCAGCGGGGGTGGATAACGCTGAACCGTTACCCCGTAGCTTCAACAAGCCAGCTTCCTGCAACACTAACAGGGCGCGTCCCTGATTGGTGGCGTCATTCGGGATGGCGATAGTTGCCCCGGCGGGCAGCTGGGAGAGCCGCTGGTACTTTTTCGAGTAGATATTTAGCGGGACGATGTAGGTCGCAGCTAGCGCGGTGATGTTGTCGTTATTTTTGACGTCGTAATCAGCCAGAAAGAGCAGGTGCTGGAAGGCGTTGAGGTCGATCTGTCCCTGGGACAGCGCCACGTTAGGCTGGGTGTAGTCGTTAAAGCTGACGACTTCGATGTTGATGCTCTCAGCAGCGGCCTTTTTCTTGATGACGTTCCAGTAATCGTTGGCTGCCTCAGTCGTGCCGATCTTGACGGTCGTCTTGCCATCAGCTGCGGAGTCCTGTCCCGTGTTCTTGGTTACCGCGAAGATAATGCTGGCAATGATCGCAAGCACGATGATGATTGCTGCGATGATGAGGCCGGTGTGGCGTCCTCCGGGTTTTTCGGGAAGTGCCTCAGGGGTGGAAGCTGAGGATATAGGCGTGCTCATAGTAGGTCTCCTGGAAATGTCGCAGAGAGGTGTGGCGAACGGTCATCGATCGTGGGATCGTGCAGGGTGACATGTCGGTATGCGTAGCGACGCAGACATGGGCATAGATCGACTACTGGCTCAAACCAGTGGGAAAGGAGGCGGAAGTCCTGCCAGCGGAGATGAATCCGCCGTCAGCAGGTGCCGAGCATTCGCAAGCAGCACAGGCGGCACATCATCATCGAGGCCGCGCGAAGGTCGGCGTCGACGGTGTGGCTGATGGCCGCGGTCATGGTAGTGCTCCTGGATTCGATGACGGCCCTCATCGGGCCGAATTACCCTTGAATCTAGGACCTTTGAGGATCACTGTCAATACGGGGCCGCTGGTTTGCCGTGTGAACATGCGATGGGTTATGTCATCTGCGGTCGGCTGAGGACGGCTATGGGCCGGTAGGCTGTGAGTCGCCATGACGACACCGGATCTGTTTTCGTTTTTCGAATCGGCTCATGAGAGACGCAGCTCTGTTGAGCCAGGGGTTTTGCCGACCTATGCCCCCGTGACGGCCGGAGCAGCCTCTCCTGCTGACTTACTGGTTGATCTCAACGAGCCCCAACGTGAGGCGGTGTTGCACGCCGGTTCGCCGGTCCTCGTTGTCGCGGGGGCAGGCTCGGGAAAGACGAGAGTTCTCACGCGACGCATCGCTCACCTGGTGGGGGACCGAGGCGTTCATCCTGGGTCGATTTTGGCGATCACCTTCACCAATAAAGCGGCGGCCGAGATGAAGGCGCGCGTCGTTGACCTGGTGGGAAATCGCGCTAAACCGATGTGGGTGTCAACCTTCCATTCTGCTGCGGTGAGAATACTACGCACCGACATTGACCGTCTGGGCATTTCCCGTAATTTCTCAATCTATGACGATACGGACGCTAAAAGGCTTATCACTCTCGTTACCCGTGACCAGAATCTGGATCCCAAGAAGTTCCAGCCTCGCGCTATCATGAACTGGATCTCACATCAAAAAAACGAGCTCATTGCCCCGGATCAAGCAGTCGCGGCTGCCAAAAGCGGAAATGATCGAATTAATGGTGACGTCTATGTCGAGTACCAACGCAGACTACGAGCTGCCAATGCGCTGGATTTCGATGATCTTATTATGTGTACCGTCACCGTGTTGAGGCAGTTCCCTGAGGTTCGCGAACAGTATCGACGTCGGTTTCGGCATGTACTCGTTGATGAGTATCAGGACACTAACACCGCCCAATATCAGTTCATTCGTGAGCTGTGTGGGGATGACCCAGTCGAGCTAGATGACGGTGCTCGCAGTGTCGATCCGCCGGAGCTCATGGTGGTTGGCGATTCAGATCAGTCGATTTACGCATTTCGTGGCGCGACGATCCGTAACATCATTGACTTTGAAAAGGATTTTCCGAGGGCTAGGACGATTCTCCTGGAGCAGAATTATCGCTCGACTCAGACGATTCTTACCGCTGCAAACAATCTCATTAAGGTCAATCTAAATCGTCCCGCCAAAAACTTGTGGACTGATCAGGGCGATGGCGACAAAATCGTCGGGTATGTTGCTGATACTGAACATGACGAGGCCGCCTGGGTGGCCCGACGTATTGACGAACTCGTCGATGAGGGACGTACCAGCTATGGACAAGTAGCCGTTTTTTACCGTACCAACGCCCAATCGAGGGCCTTCGAGGATGTCTTTATTCGCACTGGCTTGCCCTACCGTGTCGTCGGCGGTGTGAGGTTCTACGAGCGCAAAGAAGTCCGGGACGCCGTCAGTTACCTGCGCGCGATCGCTAACCCCTCCGATGACGTTTCCCTGCGTCGCATCCTCAATACTCCGCGCCGTGGCATCGGGGCGCGAGCTGAAGCAGCCGTCGAGATGTTTGCTACTGCTCGCAGAATTAGCTTCTGGGAAGCTCTGAAACGGATCGATGAAATCGACGGTCTAGCAACCAGATCGGTCAATCAAATTCGAGCTTTCGTTAGCCTCATGGATGACCATATCGCCATGGTGGGGCAGGGGAAACGGGCCGACGAGATCGCCAACTCGATCCTGAAAGAATCCGGTTACATCACCGAGCTGGAGAACTCCAAAGACCCGCAGGATGAGACGAGGCTGGAAAACCTCGTCGAGCTTGTTTCGGTGGCTCAGGAATTCGTTGCCAGAGTTCATGCTGTCGATATTGACGAGGCTGAGCAGGGCAATGTCGAAGACCTCGAATTGTCCGGCGACGACTCTTTGCCGGCCTTCCTGGAGCAGATCGCCTTGGTCGCCGATTCCGACCAGGTACCAGCCGACTCCGATGGAGTCGTCACCCTCATGACCCTGCACACCGCCAAAGGTTTGGAGTTCGACACAGTTTTCATCACTGGATTTGAGGACGGTGTCTTCCCTCACATGAGGTCTCTTGCCGACGCCACTGAATTGTCTGAGGAGAGACGGCTGGCTTACGTCGGTATCACTCGCGCTCGCAAACAGCTGTTTGTGTCGCGGGCCTCTGTGCGCACGATGTGGGGCCAGGCTCAGTACAACCCACCGAGCCGATTCATCGACGAGATCCCTGAACACCTCATTGAGTGGGAGAGAATCGGCCAGGCCTCGGTGGGATGGTCAACTTCGGCGAGTGGCCGCTCGCAATCAGCACGCGGGGCCCTTCGCGACGACACTCCGGCCTTCGGTTCTGGACGAGGGTCAGCAAGTGCGCTCAAGGGACGCACCCTCGCGCTGTCGGTAGGGGATAAAGTGCTTCACTCGACCTTCGGGCTGGGGACCGTCAAAGCCACGTCAGGCCAGGGCGACAATGCCAAGGCTGATGTCGACTTCGGGTCAGCGGGGCTCAAGAGGTTGGCGTTGAGGTTCGCTCCACTGGAGAAGCTGTAAGTGGATGCTGACGTAGTCTTCGGTCGCTACGAAAGATCAGATTGCTCGACGTCGTGAGATCAGGTGGGCATCGGGCCTCCGGGGTTGTTAGTCTGTTCATTGGTGGGCAAACGACCAGCTGCGTCCGCTTCGCTGTGAACGTTCTTGTGCTGTGAAGTCGAGACAGCTGCCGTCGCCCAGTTCCCCGGCCCGTCAACGGCCGGTCGACTCGCAGAGTGGAGAGATTGTGGACCTGTATGAATACCAAGCCCGCGACCTGTTTGAGAAGCACGGCGTGCCCGTACTTCGAGGCATCGTCGCGGAGACTCCAGAGCAGGCGTCCGAGGCTGCAGCGAAGCTCGGTACCCCCGTCGTCGCCGTCAAGGCGCAGGTCAAAGTGGGTGGCCGTGGCAAGGCTGGCGGTGTAAAGATCGCTAAGTCCCCGGCCGAGGCGGCTGAACGCGCCGAGGCCATCCTCGGTATGGACATCAAGGGTCACACCGTTCACAAGGTGATGGTCGCTGAAGGTGCTGACATTGCCGAGGAATACTACTTCTCGATCTTGCTCGACCGTGGAGAGCGTCGCTACCTTGCGATGTGCTCGCGTGAGGGTGGCATGGACATCGAGACCCTTGCTAAGGAGCGCCCCGAGGCTCTCGCCAAGGTGCCGGTCGACCCGATTGACGGCGTTGACGATGCTAAAGCCCGCGAGATCCTTAGCGAGGCAGGGTTCCCCGACTCTGAGCAGGACGCTATCGTCCCGGCTGTTCTCAAGCTGTGGGAGACCTACCGTGACGAGGATGCCACCCTCGTCGAAGTCAACCCGATGATCAAGACCGGCGATGGACGCATCCTGGCTATCGACGGCAAGATGACTGTTGACAACAACGCGTCCTTCCGTCAGCCTGACCATGCCGGCCTGGTGGATCGCGCCACCACCGACCCGCTCGAGTTGCGTGCCGGCGAGCTCGGTCTCAACTACGTCAAGCTCGACGGCAACGTCGGCGTCATCGGAAACGGTGCTGGACTGGTTATGAGCACCCTTGACTGCGTTGCTTACGCCGGTGAGAACTTCCCGGGATCTCCGGCTCCCGCTAACTTCCTCGACATCGGTGGCGGCGCCTCGGCCGAGATCATGGCCAACGGCCTTGACCTCATCATGAGTGACGAGCAGGTGCGTTCCGTGTTCGTCAACGTCTTTGGCGGTATCACCGCCTGTGACCAGGTGGCGCTTGGTATCAAGGGCGCTCTCGAGAAGTTGGGCGACAAGGCCGTGAAGCCGCTCGTCGTCCGTCTGGACGGCAACGCTGTGGCCGAGGGCCGCAAGATTCTCGAGGAATTCAACCACCCGCTCGTGACCATGGTCTCGACCATGGACGAGGCCGCCAGCAAGGCCGCCGAGCTCGCATCCAAGGAGGCCTGAGACATGGCGATCATTCTCGACCAGAACTCCAAAATCATCGTTCAGGGCATGACCGGCTCGGAGGGCATGAAGCACACCCAGCGCATGCTCGACTCCGGTACTGCCGTCGTCGGCGGCGTCAACCCGCGCAAGGCCGGTACCACCGTTGACTTCAACGGTGGCACTACCGTCCCCGTCTACGGCAGCGTCAAGCAGGCCGTTGAGGCTACCGGCGCCAACGTGTCCGTCATCTTCGTCCCGGCCAAGTTCACCAAGTCGGCCGTTATGGAGGCCATCGAGGCCGAGATGCCATTGGTGGTCTGTATCACCGAGGGTGTACCGGTCAAGGACACCGCGGAGTTCTTCACCGCTGCCCAGCGCTCCGGCAAGACTCGTATCATCGGCCCGAACTGCCCGGGCATCATTAGCCCCGGGAAGTCCAATGCCGGCATCGTCCCGGCCGACATCACTGGCCCCGGTCGTGTGGGCCTGGTGTCGAAGTCGGGCACCCTGACCTACCAGCTCATGTACGAGGTGCGTGACCTGGGTATCTCGACGGCAATTGGCATCGGTGGTGACCCGATCATCGGCACCACCCACATCGATGCCCTACAGGCCTTCCAGGATGACCCGGAGACCGACATCATCGTCATGATCGGTGAGATCGGTGGTGACGCTGAGGAGCGTGCCGCTAAATACATCTCTGAGCACATCACCAAACCGGTAGTTGCTTATGTAGCTGGGTTCACCGCTCCTGAGGGCAAGACGATGGGCCACGCCGGCGCCATCGTGTCTGGGTCCTCGGGTACCGCGGCTGCCAAGAAGGAGGCCCTTGAGGCCGTCGGCGTCCGCGTTGGCAAGACCCCGACTGAGACCGCCCGGCTGGCCCACGAGGCGATGGAGTCCCTCAAGAAGTGACGCCTTGACCGTCTGAATGCATGGAGCCCGGTCCCACGTGGGACCGGGCTCCATGCATTCAGA
>ERZ501061.213-NODE-213-length-22359-cov-4.691580_pt1 | contig 22359 bp, 16 predicted proteins | sample MGYA00510854_ERZ501061 | MGnify/ENA primary metagenome ERZ501061 (study PRJEB25958, sample SAMN03398515) | human skin metagenome | study: EMG produced TPA metagenomics assembly of the Human Skin Microbiome Metagenome (human skin metagenome) data set.
GTAAGGAGAAATAACGGTGAAATTAACCAATCCGCTAAAAAGACCGAAACTCGTCAAAAAACCCGTTCACATTACCGCAAAAAAATTGTTTGATGTTAAAGCCTTTACCGAAAGCTTTAAATCCCTAGACCAAAATAATTATGGTAGCTGGCCTGTGCCTGTTAAGGTTACCGTATTGCTATTTATGGTTGCTGTTATCGCCTTTTTAACTTGGTTTTTGCCGATTAGTACCAAACGTGATGAGATTGCCGCTGCCGAAGCCGAGCAGCAAACCTTGTTAGATGAATATCGCCAAAAAGAATCCAAAGCACGTCATCTAAAAGAATATCAGGCGCAAGTATCAAAAATGCAGTCTGATTTTAAAGAACTGCTCAATCAATTACCCAAAGACACCCGTATTTCTGACTTGGTGGATGGCATTAATATGGTTGGTGTGGGCAGTAATGTCAAATTTCAGGATATCAAAGTTGAACCTGAAGTGTCCCAAGAATTCTTTATTGAGCAGCCAATTCGTATTGCCGCTTTAGGAGATTATCACCAATTTGGCTCATTCATTAGTGGGCTTGCTAAACTACCTCGGATTATTACCCTGCATGACTTTGAGGTCACCAACCCTAGTCCTAGCCTAGACAAGCTACCAGAAACCAATCTTGTTTTGAACGTTAAAACTTATCGTTCAAAAGAGTTAACTGAAGAAGATTTAAAGAAGGCACAAAAAGATAATCAAAAAAATTCAGCGGGACCTGACAATAAGGAAGCGAATAATGGCAATTAATAAAAAACCGCTCACTATTTGCTTAGCCCTATTAGCCCTGTTATCTGGCTGTACCGACCGTGTCGGTTTGGCAGAGCAAAAAATGCAGGACATCCGTAACCAGCCTGCGCAACCGGTAAAGCCACCGCCGACACCCGAAGTGGTACAAGAGTTTAATTACAGCGCTTCACCGCTGCGTAGTCCATTTATGCCGCCCAGTTTAATGCTGCAAGCCAATCAAGTACAGCAAATGAAAGGGGTGAGACCGGATGTGTCCCGACTCAAAGAGCCACTTGAACAATTTGAGTTGAATGAGCTTACCTATAAAGGTACGATGGTGTCATCATCTGGCGAGGTGTATGGTCTTGTGCAACGCCCAGATGGGGGGATTGCCAGTGTCAAAGTGGGTAATTATATGGGTAAAAATGAGGGGCGTATTGCAGAGATTACCCCAACCCAAATTAACTTAATTGAAATCATACCAGACAGTCGTGTCGGCTATGTCGAAAAAGCAAACTCAATTGTTGCCGCAGTTAGTCAATAAAACAAAGGGATAATTCAATGAATTTTAATGCCTATCCATTTCGAACTTCAACGTCTAAGCTTGCGGTAGCGATGAGTGCGATGTTAGTATCTAGCAGTGTGTTTGCAGCTGATACCATTAGAAATATCTCGGTTACCACGCCGAGCGCTGTGCTAACAGAACTAAATATCGACTTCGCTAACAGTGCTGTGACGCCGACGGCTTATGAACTTGCCTCACCCACACGATTGGTGTTGGATTTCCCCAATGTGAATAATCAAATTGCATCACGGATGCAAACTTATAACCAAGGCTATGTCAAAAATATCACCACGCTGACCAATGACAGTATGACACGTATGATTATTGAGTTGTCAAGTCAAGCGACCTTTAGTACACGTGTGATTAATAATCGCCTGGTAGTATCAATGCAGCCGAAAACCACAGCAGCTACCAATCCAGCTATCGTTAAACCTGTGGTGACTACAGCGGCCGTTGTGAGTCAGCCCGCGGTGGTAACGCCTGCTGCCGTAGTGACTGAAGCTGCGCCTGTGGTTATCACGCCGCCGCCTGTGGTCGTGCAAACGCCGCCACCCGTTGCCGTCGTGACCCAAACACCAAAAGTCGCCCCACCCGCCAATACCATGGTAGTCAAAGTCAATCCTTTATTAAATCCTGCTGCCGCCGTTGTTCAACAATACAACTATGATGGTCTAGCGGCGATTAATTTTAATGGCACCTCGAACGGCGGCGGTAATATTAGCATTAATTTGGTAAATGACAGCATCCCTGTGGATGTGCAGCGCATGGGTGATGAGTTAGTCATTCGTCTGACAGGCGCTACCATTCCCAGTCGCCTGCAAAAACAAATGACCGTCGGTAACGGCTTGGTGCGTGATGTTATCGCAATCAACCAAGGACGCAATGGCGTGATTCGTATTACCATGACAGGCGATTATGACTATAAAGCCTTTCAAACAGGTAATCAGCTAAATATCAATATCGATCCCCCCAAACGTCTGCGCGAGCCGACCCTTGAGGAGCGTACCTATAGCGGGGCGCCTTTATCACTAGAGTTTCAAGATGTCAGCGTGCGTACGATTTTAGAAGTGTTGGCACAACATACCAATACCAATATTGTTGCCAGTGACAGCGTCAGTGGTAATATTACCTTGCGTCTGATTAACGTGCCTTGGGATCAAGCCCTAGATATTATCCTAAAAAGTAAAAATTTGGATAAACGGGTTAATGGTAATGTAATTTGGGTGGCACCCGCGGCAGAACTTGCCAAACAAGAAGCCGATGAGTTAAAAGCGCAACAAGAGAAAAAAGTATTAGACCCCCTGCGTACCGAATATATTCGACTCAACTATGCCAAAGCAGAAAATGTACGAACATTGATTGAAGCAGGCAGAGCAACATCCGATCGTTCGAGCGGTAGTACCTCACTGTTAACAGACAGAGGTACAGTCACAATCGATACCAGAACCAATACTTTGATTGTTAAAGACACCGCTGAAACCATCAGCAACATCCGTGATTTGATTAGTAAAATCGATATCGCTGTCAAACAAGTGATGATTGAAGCCCGCATTGTGAGTGCTAGTGATGCTTTCACCAAGGAGCTTGGAGTTAAATGGGGCATTTTATCGCAAGGCGTGCACAGTAATCGTAATTTATTAGTGGGTGGTTCTGAGCAGACCATATGGGATCTTAAGAAATATAGTATGCAATCAATGACCGTAAATGGGCAAACTGTTGATTATCCTTCATACACTATTACACGACCTGACAATCTTAGTGTCAATCTAGGCGCAGCTAACCCTGCAGGACAAATTGCCTTTGGCTTGTTGAGCATTTCAGATTTACTATTAGATTTAGAATTGTCAGCCATGCAAGCGGATAACAAAGGCGAAGTCATCTCCAGTCCAAAAGTGCTAACTTCTGATAAGCAAACCGCCAAAATCATGTCAGGCACACAAATCCCTTATCAAGAAGCCTCTGCCAGTGGCGCGACATCTACATCCTTTAAAGATGCCGCACTTAGCTTAGAAGTTACTCCAAATATAACACCTGAAGGAAAGATAGGATTAGAGCTATTAATTGAGAATGGTACACCTAATTATTCTACTAATCCAGTTTCTATAGATAAGGATTCGATTAATACGAGTGTAGTTGTCGATGATGGTCAGACTGTAGTTTTGGGTGGAATATTTAAAAATATTTTAGGAAATAATGTTACAAAAGTGCCTTTCTTAGGAGATTTACCTTATGTTGATCGCTTCTTTAAACGCACCTCAAAAACCAATAACAAGCAAGAATTATTGATTTTTGTGACCCCAAAATTGGTGAATGACACGGGCCGTGTTAATTAATTTACTCCCTAATAGAGCTGTTGTATAACAAAATAGTCTTATAGCGCATTGCCACAAATCACAGTATAATGTTTTCAATATATTATAGAGTGATTTGTGGTTTTTTTATGGAGTGTAATCAACCTAAGCCGTTAATTATTTTGATTGGTCCGATGGGTGCGGGTAAGACCACAATTGGTAAACTGTTGGCGCAGCAACTTGGATTTACGTTTTATGACAGTGATCAGGAAATAGAACGCGTCTCGGGCGCAAGTATTAGCTGGATTTTTGAAAAAGAGGGTGAAGTAGGATTTCGTCAACGCGAAACACGTGTACTTGATAAACTAACCCAGCTCGATCATGTCGTACTAGCCACAGGCGGCGGGGCAGTTACTATCGCCGAAAATCACCATTTTTTAAAACGTGGTATAATCATCTATTTGCGGGCAGAAGTTGACATTCAGTATGAACGCACTTGTCGTGACCGCAACCGTCCGTTATTACAAATAGACAATCCTAAGCAAAAGCTAACCGAACTGTTTTGTAAACGTGACCCAATTTATCAGCAGCTTGCCGACATCACCATTGTGACGGGTCACAATTCCCCAAAAAAAATGGTGCATGACATTCTGCTGCAATTGCAAGACGCCAATATAACCGTCTAAATGTCGCACTGTAGATATGACAAGCTAATTGATGACAACCTGCTAGATGCCAAAAAATAACATTGATATGAGTACCGCCATGCGCCGTGAGTTAATTGTCCATACACGTTCACACGACTATCCCATTTTTATTGGGGAAAATCTCATCGAAACCTTTGATTTTGCTGACTATATTGGTGGCAAACAAATATTGGTTGTCACCAATGAGACAGTTGCACCCTTATATCTTGATAAACTCGTCGCACGTCTGCCTGCCGATAAACTCGTTAAAACTTGTATTTTACCGGATGGTGAGCAATATAAAACCCAGCAAAGCATTGATAGTATTTATGATCAGTTGATGGAAAATCACTTTAACCGTGACTGTACGCTGATTGCCCTTGGTGGTGGCGTCATTGGTGATATGGTGGGTTTTGCGGCAGCAAGTTTTATGCGTGGTGTCGATTTTATCCAAATTCCCACAACGTTGTTATCGCAAGTGGATTCTAGCGTGGGCGGCAAAACAGGCATCAATCATCGCTTGGGCAAAAATATGATTGGCGCGTTTTGGCAGCCGCGTCTTGTTTTGGCAGATATGACCACCTTAAAAACCTTGCCACCGCGTGAATTATCAGCAGGGTTAGCGGAAGTCATTAAATACGCGTTAATCGGCGATGTGGCGTTTTTGGCTTGGCTTGAAACCCATATGACGTCGTTACGCACGCTCGATTTGAATTTGTTAGCCCAAGCTGTACTGATTTCTTGCCAGCATAAAGCGGATATTGTGGCGCAAGATGAGTTTGAAGCCAATACGCGTGCGCTGCTTAATTTTGGTCATACCTTTGGTCATGTGATTGAAACGCATGAAGGTTATGGCAATTGGCTGCATGGTGAAGCAGTCGCGGTAGGCATGATTCAAGCGATGCAGTTGTCACAAAAACAAGGGTGGCTTAGCGCGGATGATGTTGACAGAGCCAGCTCTTTAATCGCCCGTGCTGATTTACCCACCCATCCGCCAGCCATTGAGGTCAATACGGCGCTGGATTTGATGGGTCATGATAAAAAAGTCAAATCCGGCAAAATTCGTCTAGTATTACTAGAAAAATTGGGACAAGCGGTATTGACGTCAGCGTATGATACAGCGTTACTGACAGACGTGCTGGCTTTGACTGACAAACCTAATTGATATAAATTTTATAGATGGGTTAAAGCGTCATAGCGGGCGTTAACCTTACCTCGGACAGAAGGTTGTTTTATGGTGCATTCTTTATCTACGCTGTATCGTTCATGGGCATTTAAAGTGACCACTTGGCTGATTTTAGCGGCGATTGCAGGCGGCTTGACGGTCATGGTGTGGATTGCCTCTGCGGTAAAGCCTGCCAAAAGTGCGGTGAAAGCGGCGAGTAATGCCAATCAAAATCAAGATCCCACCGCGCTACTATTGGCCAAAACACCTGAAGAGCTTAATACCAAAGTTAGACCCATCAAATTTGATGCGGTGATTCGTGATATGCGCAACTATCCCAAAGAATTTAAGGACAGTCGCTTTATCAAGGCCAATAACGGTAAATGGACAGTTCAAGTCATGAACGTGGTGGAGCACGAAGTGGTCACCGATTACCTAAATAGCCGTGACGATCGTGATAAATTTAATTATTTTCGTATCGTTGATGCGCATAACCAAAAACGCTTTGTGGTCACCTATGGCGTATTTGGCTCAGTACAAGAAGCGGTTGGCGCGGCTAAGGTGGTGAATTTTAATTTACCAAAAGAGGTCAAGGCATTTCCTGAAGAATTTAAAATGTATGCCCCACAAATGGATGAATATGAAGTCACGCCGCCCCTTCGTGATGTCGGTAAGACAGCCGCGCGAGAAGTCAAACTAACCTCCACACCAAAATTATTGCCCGCACCAAAAGCCAAAGTTGAACGACAGCCACAAACTGCGACTTCCACAGCAGCAGAACCAAAACGCGTAGCACCAAAAACTAGCATTGAAAAGTCAGCCAATCCGCAAGAGACCCTTTCTATCCAAGAAGGTAAAGTGATTGCTGAAAGCAACAGTAACGACTCAAGTACTACTCGTTCAGAACCAAAAGTTATCAATAGCAAGAATGATAATGCTGACGTTAAACCCAAACAAACCCATAGCAAGCCGGCTGAAGAAAAGCCAAAACCCAAAGATTCCGCAAGAGATAGCATGGGCGAGTTAATCAAGCAGAAGTCCCAAGGCAACTAGTGACTTTAGATGAGTTGGTGAGTTTTGGGATTCAAATAACAGTGGATTTTTCCACCCTTTTTCGTTAATATAACGAAGGGTATCATTTTTATTTCTTATGGTATATATAGATAACAAACATGGCGGTTATCTATTCCAATCTTTTATGATTCAATAGCAAACATTGCACATATTTATAGTATGCCCATTTCTTTGCTACCAGCTTGTTAAGGGAACACGCTTATGTCTTTAAATCAGTATTCAGATCAGCATAATCTTTACCAACCCGATGTGTTCAAAGACAACTGTGGGTTTGGTTTGATTGCGCATACCCATGGTGAAGCTAGTCATGACTTAGTGCAAACAGCGATTCATAGTTTAAGCTGTATGACCCACCGCGGTGGCGTGGCAGCCGATGGTAAGACAGGCGATGGTTGTGGTCTATTGATTGCGACGCCCAAAGTATTCTTTAAAAAAATCGCATCAGACAATGGCTTTACCCTAAACGAAATTTTTGCCGTCGGCACGGTATTTGTTAACCTTGATAAAGCATTAGCGCAGCATAGCCAAGATACCCTAAGTCAAGCGATTGAAGCACAAGGTTTGCTAGTCGCTGGCTGGCGTGATGTGCCGGTTGATTTAAGTATCGTCGGTGACATTGCCCGTGAATCACTCCCAGGCTTTAAACAAATTTTAGTCAATTGCCCCATCAATATGGACGAGGCAACGTTTAACCGTAAATTATTCGTTGCACGCCGCAAAGCAGAAATCGCGCTAAAAGATGACCCGTTATTTTACGTGACGTCATTGACCTCACAAGTGGTTATCTATAAAGGCTTGGTGATGCCTGCCGATTTGCCCGCGTTCTTCTTGGATTTACAAGACGAACGTTTGGCGTCACACATTGTGGTATTCCACCAACGTTTCTCAACCAATACCCTGCCAAGATGGCCACTAGCCCAGCCTTTTCGCTATCTTGCCCACAATGGTGAATTAAACACGATTGACGGTAACCGTGACTGGGCAGTCGCTCGTACGCCAAAATTTGTCACTGATTTGATTCCAGAGCTGCAACAATTACAGCCACTCGTCAACCGTGTGGGCTCTGACTCATCAAGCTTAGACAATATGCTTGAGGTACTGGTGTCAGGGGGCATGGATTTATTCCGTGCGCTTTCTATCCTCGTGCCACCCGCTTGGCAAAATGTTGACACCATGGACATGGATTTACGCGCGTTTTATGAGTTTTACTCACAGCATATGGAAGCGTGGGATGGTCCAGCCGGTCTAGTCATCCAAGATGGTCGCTATGCGGTTTGTATGCTTGACCGCAATGGTTTACGTCCATCACGTTGGGTGACTACCAAAAATGGCTATATCACCGTGGCTTCAGAAATCGGCACTTGGGATTATCAACCTGAAGACGTGATTGCTAAAGGTCGCGTCGGACCGGGTCAAATGCTAGTGATTGACACTGAAACTGGTAACATCATGGACACCAAAGCAGTGGGTCGTCAGCTGAAAAAAGCCCACCCATATCGCCTATGGTTACGTGAAAATGCGGTACGTCTACGAGATGATGAGCAGCTAGAAGAAAAAGCTTACGAGCAACGTGAAACAGGCGAGAACCTGTTAGCGCTGCAAAAAATGTTTCATATCACCAATGAAGAACGCACAGAAATTATCCGTCCTTCAGCCGAAAACGGTCAAGAAGCCGTTGGCTCAATGGGCGATGACACCCCAATGGCGGTACTATCGAAACAAGTTCGTCACGTGGCTGATTTCTTCCGTCAACAATTTGCTCAGGTGACCAATCCACCAATCGATCCGCTGCGCGAAGCGATTGTCATGTCATTGGAAACTTGTTTGGGTAGCGAAAAAAATATTTTTGAACCCACGCCAGACCACGCCAACCGTATCGTGTTGTCATCGCCTGTGTTGTCATCGAGCAAAATGATGCAACTACGCAGCGTCACAAAACCAGGTTTTGAAATTGAAACCATTGATTTGAATTATGATGAATCAATGGCATTAGAAGATGCCATCAGACACATCTGTGAGCAAGCTGCCCAAGCCGTACGCGCAGGTAAAGTATTGATTGTATTATCTGACCGCAATATCGAAAAAGGTAAAGTACCTGCCAATGCCATTATGGTGACAGGTGCGGTGCATCATCACTTGATTAATGTGGGTTTACGCGCAGATGCCAACTTAATCATCGAAACAGGTTTGGTACGTGATTCGCATCAATTAGCGGTCTTGTTAGGGTTTGGGGCTACCGCGGTTTATCCATACTTGGCTTACAATGTGATTGCAGACTTGGTCGATAAAGGCGACTTGCTTGGTGACCCGTTGTACGCCAAAAACAACTTCCGCAAAAGCTTGGATAAAGGCTTATTAAAAATCCTTTCAAAAATGGGTATTTCGACCGTTTCTTCTTATCGCGGCGCGCAATTGTTTGAAGCCGTGGGTTTATCAGAAGAAGTGGTTGAGCTTTGCTTTACTGGGGTTGAAAGCCGTATCTCAGGTGCCACGTTTGACGATTTGGCGATTGACCAACAAATCTTGGCAAAAAACGCCTTTACCAAACGAGTACCGCTTGACCAAGGCGGCTTGTTAAAATTCGTCTTTAACAAAGAATACCACGCCTTCAACCCAGATGTAATTCAAGCGCTACATAAAGCGGTACGCACGGGCGACTACGACAATTACAAAGAATATGCGTCGATTGTCAACAACCGACCCGTAGCAACGTTACGTGATTTGCTGCAGTTAGATACCAGTAAATCCATCAGTGTTGATGATGTTGAGCCTATTGAACAAATCCTAAAACGCTTTGACTCAGCAGGTATGTCATTAGGCGCCTTGTCACCAGAAGCACACGAGGCGATTGCAACCGCGATGAACACGATTGGCGGACGTTCAAACTCGGGTGAGGGCGGTGAAGATCCCACGCGTTATGGCACGATTCGTAATTCAAAAATCAAACAAGTCGCCTCAGGTCGTTTCGGGGTCACGCCGGCCTACTTGCGTTCTGCAGAAGTCATGCAGATTAAAATCGCGCAGGGGGCAAAACCCGGTGAAGGCGGTCAGTTGCCCGGTGGTAAAGTAAATAGCTTAATTGCGCGTTTGCGTTACTCAGTGCCAGGTGTGACCTTGATTTCACCGCCACCGCATCATGATATTTATTCGATTGAAGACTTGGCGCAGCTAATTTTTGACTTAAAACAAGTCAATCCAAACGCGCTTGTGTCAGTCAAATTGGTGTCGCGCCCAGGCGTAGGTACTATTGCAACGGGTGTGGCAAAAGCGTACGCCGATTTGATTACCATTTCTGGGTATGATGGTGGTACCGCAGCGTCTCCTTTGTCGTCAATTCACTATGCAGGTTCGCCTTGGGAGCTAGGTTTATCTGAAGCGCACCAATCGCTTCGTGTCAACGGGTTACGTCATAAAGTACGCGTGCAAACAGATGGTGGTTTAAAAACGGGTTTAGACGTAGTAAAAGCGGCAATCTTGGGAGCAGAAAGCTTTGGTTTTGGTACCACGCCGATGATTGCCGTGGGCTGTAAATACCTGCGTATCTGTCACTTAAACAACTGCCCAACGGGTGTGGCAACGCAAAAATCAGAACTGCGCGATGAGCATTTTATCGGTGAAGCCGAAATGCTGATTAATTTCTTTAGATTTGTGGCACAAGAAACCCGTGAATGGTTGGCGGCATTGGGCGTACGCTCAATGGAAGAGCTTGTGGGTCGCACCGACTTACTATCAGTCATGTCAGGCACCACCAACAAGCAACAACACCTAAACTTAGCGCCGCTATTATTTACCCATAGCAAAGGCGATGGCAAACCACAAACTTGCCAAGTTGAGCGCAATGAGCCATTTGACAAAGGCTTGCTCGCTGAACAAATGGTTATCGATATGATGGATACCATCAAATCAGCCAAAGGCGGTGACTTTAGCTATCGTATTGGCAACTGTGACCGTTCTATCGGTGCGCGTATCTCAGGGGAGATTGCTGCGCTGCATGGCAACAATGGTATGGCAAGCGCGCCAATCAACTTACACTTAACCGGCACCGCGGGTCAAAGTTTAGGTGTGTGGAATGCAGGCGGCTTAAACATTAAGCTTGAAGGCGATGCCAACGATTACGTCGGTAAAGGCATGGCAGGGGGTGAAATCGTGATTTACCCACCAAAAGGCTCGACGTTTGCTAGCCAGCAAACCGCTATCATCGGTAACACCTGTTTGTATGGTGCCACAAGCGGTCATCTGTATGCGGCAGGTACCGCAGGTGAACGTTTTGCGGTTCGTAATTCAGGTTGTTTTGCGGTGGTTGAAGGTACCGGCGACCACTGCTGTGAATACATGACGGGCGGTGTGGTGACAGTGTTGGGTAAAACAGGGCTAAACTTCGGTGCTGGTATGACAGGCGGTTTTGCTTACGTGCTTGACTTAGATGGCGATTTCTTTGACCGTTGTAACCATGAGCTTATCGATATGCATCGTATTTCAAGTGAGCAAACAGAAAATCACCGTATCAACTTGATGTCGATTATCAAAACTCACGTGGCAAAAACAGGTAGCCAATGGGGTCAAACCATCCTTGACGACTTTGAGCATTATGTTCGTAAGTTCTATTTGGTCAAACCAAAAGCCGCGAACATTACTTCGCTACTAAAAACGACCATGGCAGACCCACAATAAGCGATTGTGTCGCATAATTTGATGATATTGGATTGCTAAAGGTAGCGCGTGACCAGCGCTCTACCTTTAACTTAAATTTTAAAAGTTCGCTGTCAAGCAGGTCGGTATACAGTGAATCGCTGGATACCACTCACTTAGGAGCATTGCTTTAGGAGCATTGGGGCATGGCAAAACGATTACACAACGATTTTCAGTTTTTAGACGTCGCACGTGTCGATCCTTCAAAAAAAGACATTAATACCCGTACTCACGAGTTTGTTGAGATTTACTATCCCTTTGAGCAAGACAAGGTAACTGACCAAGCGCACCGCTGTCTTGAATGTGGTAACCCTTATTGTGAATGGAAATGTCCCGTTCACAACTACATTCCAAACTGGTTAAAACTGGCTACCGAAGGTCATATTTTCCAAGCGGCAGATTTATGCCACCAAACCAACACGTTGCCAGAAGTCTGTGGGCGAGTATGTCCTCAAGACCGTCTGTGTGAAGGGGCTTGTACCCTCAATGATGGCTTTGGGGCGGTCACCATTGGTAACGTGGAAAAATACATCACCGATACTGCGTTTGCGCTAGGCTGGCGTCCAGATATGAGCGGTGTGACTTGGACGGATAAAAAAGTTGCGGTGATTGGCGCAGGTCCTGCCGGTCTTGGCTGTGCTGACATATTGGTACGTCATGGCGTCAAACCTGTGGTATTTGACAAACGCCCTGAAATTGGCGGACTACTGACCTTTGGTATTCCAGAATTTAAAATGGAAAAAAATGTCATGCGTCGTCGCCGCGAAGTCTTCGAAAGCATGGGCATTGAATTTCGTTTAAATACCGAGATTGGTAAAGATGTCACCATTGATGAGTTACTCAGTGAGTATGACGCGGTGTTTATGGGTATGGGTACCTATACCTATATGCGTGGCGGTTATGCCGGCGAAGAGTTATCTGGCGTGTATGATGCGCTTGATTTTTTAATCGCAAACGTCAACCGCTGCCAAGGTTGGGAAACGAACCCACAAGAGTACATCGACTTACAAGGTAAAAAAGTGGTCGTTCTTGGCGGTGGTGATACCGCGATGGACTGTAACCGTACCAGTATCCGCCAAGGTGCAACTTCTGTGACTTGTGCCTACCGCCGTGATGAAGAGAATATGCCAGGCTCACGCCGTGAAGTGCGTAACGCGCGCGAAGAAGGCGTACAGTTTTTATTTAACCGTCAGCCGATTGAAATTATCGGTTTAAACGGTAAAGTAACGGGCGTAAAAGTAGTGACCACTAAACTTGGCGAACCTGATAACCGTGGTCGTCGTAGCCCAGAGCCTATTCCCAATTCAGAAGAAATCTTGCCAGCCGATGCGGTGATTATGGCATTTGGTTTCCGTACTAGCCCGGCTGATTGGTTTACCACCCAAGGCATTGAGATGGATAATAGCGGACGGGTGATTGCACCTGAATTACAAACCTATAAGTACCAAACTAAGAATCCAAAAATCTTCGCAGGTGGCGATATGGTGCGGGGTTCAGACTTGGTGGTAACCGCGATTTGGGAAGGTCGTGAGGCCGCTAAAGGTATCCTAGATTACTTGGATGTTTAAGCGTGAAACTTCTTTAGCTAACAATTGCTGTTAATTACGTCAAAAAACCCAATATCGATTGGGTTTTTTTACAGCTAAATTTCGGTGCGTTTTTGTCCACTTTGGGCTATTATGTCGCATAAATTCATCATACTACTAGGTCAATGACATGCCATTTGCGCAGCATTTTGGTACAAAACTGGACGATTGAACATGCCAAAATTGAAATGCAGGACGGCGGGTATGGCTTTCACTGGATTTGGATTAATATCAGCAATTTATTGACTGAGGACAAAGTGCAAGAAGTGCAACACGCCTTGTTAACACTACAACGCCAAAAGCCTATTATTAGCCAACCTTAACACCCATCAAGCGACATTAACTTTGGATAGCCTGTGAATATCAAACGACTGTTAGGTGAAACCATTATCTATGGTATCGGTGCGATTTTACCCCGTGTCATTACCTTTTTACTCAATCCGTTGTATATCAATTACATCGATAAAGAAGCCTTTGCTATCTTTACCAGCCTATATGCCTGGATTGCTTTTATCAATATTGTGCTCACTTTTGGTTTTGAAACATCTTATTTTCGCTTTTCAGGAGAAGATAAAACAGGCGCCGCCGAAAAAAATGTGTTTAGCACGGCGTTTTGGTTTATTGCCATGTTGGCAGGCGGTTTTTTGGTCATGGTGTTGCTGTTTAGCAATCCGTTATCAATCCTGATGGATTATGGCAATCACCCTGAATTTTTGCGCTGGTTTGCTTGGATTGCGTTTTTTGATGCGATTTGTACCATTCCGTTTGCTTGGCTACGTTATCACAACCAGCCTGTGAAGTATTCGGTGGTGCGTGTGGTGTCGATTTTGATACAAACTGTGGTGGTTATTGCGCTGTTTCGCTTTGTGCCCATTGAGGCTGCCAAAAGTTTCGGTTTGACCGAGCAAGTGGCGTATCCGTTTTTTGCCAATTTGGTTGCCAGTCTCGCCACTTTTATGATGCTGTTTCCGATTATCAAAAAAGTACGCTTACATTTTGATAAAGCCTTGTTCAAACGTATGATTCGCTATTCTTATCCGGTCATGCTGGCAGGGTTGGCGTTTATGGTGAATGAAAACTTCGATAAAATCATCCAATATTATATGATTGATAAAGGCGATGCGGGGGCATACGGTGGCTGCTACAAATTGGCGGTGTTAATGACTTTGTTTGTGACCGCGTATCGGATGGGGATTGAGCCGTTTTTATTCAAACAAATGCACCATGCCAATGCCAAACATACTTATGCCATGATGACAGAGTACTTTGCTTTATTTGCATCGGTGGTGGCGCTTGGAATTATTGCCAATATTTCATGGCTCAAACGGTTATTTATCACCGATCCCAGTTATTGGACAGCGATTAATATCGTACCGATTATCGTCATTGCGAATCTATGTTTTGGGATTTATTACAACCTATCAACTTGGTATAAGGTAACTGACCGTACTGGGATTGGCTCAGTCATCTCGTGGCTTGGGGCGGGACTGACTATTTTGCTCCATATGCTGTTTTTAAAACAATACGGCTTTATGGTGTCGGCGTGGGTGACGCTTTTTGTTTACTTCCTCATGATGATAGTATCGTACGCGCTTGGACAGCATTTTTATCCGATACCTTACCAAACCAAAAAAATCGTTTTCTTTTTGGGCACGCTGATGCTGTTTAGCGTGATAATCGTCAGTGCTTTTCAAATGAATTTTTGGTTATCCAATACCTTATTACTGGTCTATATTGGCTTAATCGGCTATAGCGAGCGCGCGCTGTTAAAACGTTTGGTAAAAGCAAAAGCGTAATGATTGAGCCTTAATAACATTTTAATGGGTTTCAGTATTTAATTTAGCCAAATTATCCTTATATCAGTTACTAGTCGCAATTGATTCACCTTGCGCAAAAAAGTTTGCTATAGTAACAGCAGGAGAATCAATGAATTGCTACTTACCTGTGATAGACATGGGTAAGTCATCTCATGAGAAGGAGTTTTTCATGCAACAATCAAGTACGCCACAAGCAACTACCCAGCTAGCCAATCCTCTATTAGCGAATAATGAGCAACTGGTAGCAGTGTCTGCCAAAGATATTGTCAAACAACATCTCGATAAGCTCGGTATACCCCAAGATATTGAGATTGACGATGCCGAATTTGCAGAAAAAAAACAGCGCATTGCCGATTTGTTAAAACAGCATAATGCCACGTTAATTGCTCACTATTACACCGACCCAAAAATCCAAGCAATTGCCGAAGCCACAGGCGGTATCGTGTCGGATAGTCTAGAGATGGCGCGGTTTGGGCGTGATAGTGATGCCGATGTGCTGATCGTTGCAGGTGTCAAATTCATGGGTGAGACCGCTAAAATCCTAAGTCCTGCAAAAACGGTATTAATGCCAACGCTAGAAGCCACTTGCTCACTAGATTTGGGTTGTCCGATTGAAGATTTTAGCGCGTTTTGTGACCAACATCCTGACCGTACTGTGGTGGTGTATGCCAACACCTCAGCGGCTGTTAAAGCGCGGGCAGATTGGGTGGTGACATCGAGTATCGCGGTTGAGCTCATTGACCATCTAGACAGCCAAGGTGAAAAAATCATTTGGGCACCTGACCAGCATTTGGGGCGTTATATCCAGCAAAAAGTGGGCGCAGATATGCTACTGTGGGATGGCGCTTGTATCGTGCATGAAGAGTTCCGTAGCCGCAGCCTAAAAACCATGAAAGAGATGTACCCCGATGCGGCGGTGCTAGTGCACCCAGAATCACCGATTGAGATGACCCAAATGGCAGATGCCGTCGGTAGCACCAGTCAGCTGATTAAAGCGGCGCAAACCCTACCGCACAAGATGTTCATCGTCGCCACCGATCGCGGTATTTTTTATAAAATGCAGCAAGCCGCGCCAGATAAGGTGTTTATCGAAGCACCGACGCGTGGGGAAGGTGCAACCTGTCGTTCCTGTGCGCACTGCCCGTGGATGGCGATGAATGATTTAGACCAAATCATCCATGCACTGGAGAAAGTAGGCACGCCTGACGCCGTACCGCACGAGATTTTTGTTGATGCGCAGCTAATCGAACAAGCTAAAAAACCCTTAGATCGAATGCTCGCGTTTGGTGCCACGCTCAAAAAATAGGCGTTAACAACCATTGTCTGTTTTTAAAATATTGAAAAAAGTCGTTGACAGCCTAACTAACTTGCTTTAATATACGCACCACTTAGCGATGATAGCCTTTAAGCTTACCATTGTTAAGGTATTGAAGTAACAATTAAAGCCTAGTTAGGCAATCGGAGTGTAGCACAGCTTGGTAGTGCACCTGGTTTGGGACCAGGGGGTCGAAGGTTCGAATCCTTTCACTCCGACCATTCATTCTTTAAACTTAACCAAGTTAAAAGATGAATCAAGAGCCGAGCAGGCTTTTTTTATGCGCCTGTAGCTCAGTTGGATAGAGCACCCGCCTTCTAAGTGGGTGGTCACAGGTTCGAATCCTGTCAGGCGCGCATTTTGCTAGTCTGTAAAACCTACCTTATGGCGGATGTAGCTCAGTTGGTAGAGCCCCGGGTTGTGATCTCGGTTGTCGTGGGTTCGAGTCCCATCATTCGCCCCATATTCTAGAAAAGCCCCTAATTCATTGAATTAGGGGCTTTTTTTATGCCTTGTCTGTTTCCTTATCTATATATAACGTTTGCAAATTTGTTATAAAAAACAATGGTTGTGCTACACTTTTTTATGATGCACCATTATTTATTTTATATATTAGGGTCATATAGTGTACTAAAAGATAAGCTCGTAAAGGTAAATTGCCAATAGCGTAACTTTACCTGATAACAAACCTAAAATAAAATCGCGTGAGACCCTGAATATGAGACGACGTAACGCTATGTGTCATCAACTTGTTATGACCAGCTTTGCTATAAGTGCTTGCTTACTTGTCAATACAGCCCAAGCGGCTACTAGGTTGCCAAAATCCCCTTGGCAATCGCATGCATCACTCAAAAGTAGCCAAGTTAGCCCAATTTACCACCAGCAATGGCGACAATCTGATTATAAATATTGCCCAATTTTAGCCATTGCTAATCATTCATCAGTGAATGTTAAAACTGCACAATCCCGCGCTGCCAATTTTTCAGGTGGCTTTGCGGTGGCGTATGATTTGAAGAACTATAAAGGCAAGCCTTTACGCAGTGCTTATGGCGTAGCCAATGCAGGTACGACGTCTAAGGGTGACTTGTATGAGGGCTGGGCATATCGTAAAAACTATGCCGATGGCAGTTATGTGACGCTTGGGCGAGAAGGCAATAACCCACAGGGTAAAATGCTGGCTTATATAGTGCTGAACAATGGCTGTTTTTATAACATTTGGAGTCAGTTAAGTAGTGAGCATCTGCAAAAAATGATTGGTCAATTACGCTATGTCAATTGATGAATCAAACAGTAGCTAAAAAAATAGCTATAAAAAAGTAGCCATAAAAAAAGCAACGTTGCCGCGTTGCTTTCTTGGAAAATTTCTTTTTTTCGAATTTGTTTTTTTTGAAAGTTGCTTGTTTCAAAGCCGATCATTTTAAGAAAAGTCATGCAAAGAAATTTTCTAGCACCTTACGTTGACTGCTTTGCCAGTGTGACCAGTCTTTGGCAGAGTCCGCCAGTGAGCCCCGCCAGCCTTTGATATTGCCTTTCATGCTAGATAACCGATGTTGGCTGGTGGTATTGAGCAGTGTCGGCTCTTTTTGCAAACGCTCAAGCGCAACCAAGGCAGCAGGGCGGTCATTACACAATAATCCCATGTCGCAACCTGCCGTTAAGGCAGCCGCAATACGGTCACCTGCATCACCTGCAACATGTGCCGCTTTCATCGATAGGTCATCGGAGAACAATACCCCATTAAACCCTAGTTTGCCACGGATAATTTGCTGCAGCCAAATCGATGAAAACCCTGCAGGTTTGTTATCAACTGTGCTAAATACCACATGAGCCGGCATGAGTGCATCAAGTAAAGGCTTGTTGCGAATAAACGGCTGCATATCATATTGGCGAATCTCATCATAACTGCGCTCATCGGTGGCATCATCCACATGAGAATCCGGTGCAACTGAGCCGTGACCAGGAAAATGCTTGCCCGTGGTTGCCATTCCTGCAAGCTTCATGCCGCGCATGAATTCAGCAGATAAGGCAGTGATTGCAATCGGATGGGCGTGAAACGCGCGATCACCAATGACGCGGCTCACCCCATTGATATCAAGTACAGGCGCAAAACTAAAATCAATCCCAACCGCTAGTACTTCGCTTGCCATCAAATAGCCCGCGCAATAAGCAAGATCAAGCGCAGTGATAGGGTCATGCTCAAATTTTTCACCAAGTTTACCCATCGCAGGTAGCGGCGAAAAACCCGCGCGTAAGCGAGCGACACGACCACCTTCTTGGTCAACCGCAATTAAAATATTGGGCTTGATGGCACGCATACTATCGGTCAGTTCGCGCACTTGCTCAGGGCTTTCTACATTGCGCCCAAACAAAATCACGCCGCCAACTTCCGGTTGGCGTAGCAGAGCTTCATCTGCTAGGCTAAGCGCTGTGCCTTCAATATCGAGCATGAGTTGACCGACTGCTTGCATGCGGTAATCCTTCTGGGTATTGCTTGCCGCCAACTGTTAGATATAGTTGACGGCAGAAAAATTTTGAAAAAACATAGCATACGCTTTTTTTGATAAAAATGCGACTAGCTTACTGGCGATTATTATTAGCGAATATTACTGACGGTTGAGCCGTGATGGTGGTGGCAACAAACTGATATCACTCACCCGACAAGGATTGATATCAATCCCACCACGGCGTGTGTACCATGCGCGTACCATGAGCTTTTTTGGCGCAAAGACTTGGGTTAAATCACTAAAAATTTGCTCAACGCATTGTTCATGAAAGCCATTATGCTGACGAAAGCTCAAAATATACTCAAGCAGTCCTGCTCGGTCAATCGGTTGGCTATCTATCTGAATCTCCAGTGTTCCCCAATCTGGCTGATTGGTGACAGGGCAGTTTGAACGCAGTAGATGCGAATGCAAGATTTGTAACTGGCTATCAGAGGCGCCTTGATGGGCAACGGTCAAACTTGAAGGATCGACATCACTGACAATGGCGATTTTTTTATCGCTACTATCCAACGCGTTATCAATGCAGTCACCCTGTGGCGCGCTGATGGGTAAGCTATTTGCGATGTTTACTTCAAAAATCTCAAGCGTCACATCGGTTTTTAGACAAGCCGATAAGTCTTTTTCCACCGTTGCTTTAACAGCTTGTTGATTGTCAAATTCAGTGAAATTTAGGCTATTAAAATACAGTTTGAGCGATTTTGATTCGACAATATAGTCCGATGTGGCAGGGATGGCAAGGCGCGCCATTGCCACCTGTGATATGCCGTGTAAGTTAAGCCAAGACATTTCAAAAACCTGCCACCAGTCCATGCCAATACTTAAGGCGTCAGCAGGCAGCGCTAGGTTTGCTCGTCCTAATGCGCGGGGAATGGGGTAGAGCATATCGGGGGCGTAGGTTTTTGGATAGTGGGTGGATTGACCCAAAATACCGTGAGTTTCAAGTGGTTTCATATTTTTTTAATTTAACTAAGTTATCTAAGTTATAAACGAACGCGTGAGCCATCTGCTAAAAGATAATACGCAATGCCATAAAATATCGCGGTAAAAATCCCAATCGCCACCAAAGATGACCATACATTGACATCTGAATGACCCAAAATACCATAGCGAAAAGCATTGACCATATAAACAATGGGGTTGAGTAGCGATATGTTTTGCCAAAATCCTGATAAATCTTTAAGTGAATAAAACACACCGCCCAAATATGTCAAAGGTGTCAACACAAAACTGGGTACGATGGAAATATCATCAAACGAGCGCGCAAATACTGCATTAATCATACCGCCCAGCGAAAACAATGCCGAGGTCATCACCACGGTAAAAATCGTGACAAACGCATGCACCAGTGATAACTGAGTAAAAAACAACGCGAGCACCGTCACAATCGCGCCAATGGTCAACCCCCGAAACAAACCGCCCGCGATAAAGCCCAGTAAAATGGTATGTTTAGAAATCGGACTGACCAGCATTTCTTCGATATTACCATGAAACTTGGTGGCAAAAAAACTCGATACCACATTGGAGTAGCTATTGGTAATCACCGACATCATAATCAAGCCAGGCACGATAAACTGTATGTAGGAGACACCGCCCATATCGCCAACGCGCGCGCCAATCATTTTACCAAAGATGATAAAATACAAACTCATGGTGATGGCAGGGGGCAACAGCGTCTGCGGCCAAATGCGAAGAATTCGGCGGATTTCTTTGACTAACAAGGTGTTAAATGCAACCAACTGGTGCTGAAAATCCATGTTAATTCTCCAATTTTTCAGTCAAATTATTTTCAACAATCCTCAAAAACAACTCTTCAAGGCGATTGGTTTTGTTACGCATACTCGCTACCTGAATATTTTGAGCAGTTAACTGGGCAAAGACGTCATTTAGACTGTCGCCTTTTTTGAGTGTGACTTCAAGGGTCAACGGGTCTGGCTGCTTGGTTTTTACCACATTGGTTAAAGTAATGGGTGCGGGATAAGGTTGCGCCAAGTCAAACACAAAGCTTTCCATATCAAGGCTGGTAAGCAAACTTTTCATATCGGTATTGATACGAATTTCACCCTGGTCAAGGATAGCAATGTTTTTACACAGTTGCTCAGCTTCTTCTAAGTAATGGGTAGTTAAAATAATCGTCGTGCCTTCTTCGGTGTTGATTTGCTGCATAAAATCCCACATCGAGCGGCGCAGTTCAATATCCACTCCCGCAGTCGGCTCATCCAAAATCAGCAGTTTGGGATGGTGCATTAAAGCACGCGCAATCATCAAACGGCGTTTCATGCCGCCAGAGAGCATACGCGCTTTGTCATCGCGTTTTTCCCAAAGACCCAATGCTTTAAGCAGTTTTTCGGCACGCGGGCGAGATTCCTTGGTAGGTATACCAAAATAACCTGCTTGGGCAATCAAAATATCTTCGATTTTTTCAAACTGCATAAAGTTAAATTCTTGCGGCACCACGCCTAAGAACTGCTTGGCTTTGGCAGGCTGTTTAAGCAAATCTACCCCAAAAATTTCTACCGAGCCTGAGCTGGGTTTAAATAGCGAGCTGATAATACCAATGGTGGTGGATTTACCCGCACCATTGGGACCGAGTAGGGCAAAAAATCCACCTTGGGGTACGGTCAAATCAATGCCTTTGAGTGCGGCAAAACCATTTGGGTAGGTTTTGGTAAGCTGGGAGATTTTTAGAGCAGGGATGGTAGTGTCAAAATTTGCCATAGCAATGCAGGTTCTGGTTAAAGGTGAGACCTTAATGGGGATGGGTTGGACAGTTTAAAGATTTGCGTAAACTAAGTTAAGTTAAATTATATCAATGATACAATTAAAAAAGCCCATCAACTGATAGGCTTCATCTGGGCTAAAAATGACTATTTGGATTGAGACACCATATAATCAACCGCGTTGGTCACTTCCACATCTAGCAAATCAGCATTACCACCTTTTGCTGGCATAGCGTTAAAACCCTGAATAGCATGTTGATATAAAGTCGCAGTGCCTTTACCAATACGAGCACTCCATGCAGCCTTGTCACCCAGTTTAGGTGCACCTAACAGACCTGCAGTATGACAAGTATGGCAAACACCTTCATAAATTACTTTGCCTTCACGTGGTTTATCTGGATCAGCGGCACCCAATGCAGCGGCAATAGTGATATCACACTCTTTACCTTCAAAACAAACTTTACCTTGTGGGGCAATACGTGCGATTAGATTTGGGTATAATGCAACCAATTTTGCAACTTGAGGTGGGTCTTCAGGTGCTTTTTCTGCTTCCTTTTTTGCGGGAGCGGCAGAGGATGCAGGGGCTGAAGCAGTTGCAGTACTTGAGGCTGTCGCGGTACTTGAAGCGCTAGCGGTAGCTGATGCCGCTGCGGGGGCACTGGCTTTATCCTCAGCTTGGCTGACAGCGATACCCGCAAGACTTAGCATAGTAACCGCTGATAACATCACTACTTTTTTCATTCGTCACGTTCTCTCAAACAGGTGAATTAAATTATCGTAATACTTTTAAAACGGACAATATGAGCCATTAGATTGCTCGATTGTATCCGTTGATGCGATAAATGTTACACAGATTTATTTTCCATACTATTATAAGGGAAAATTATCTGAAAAAGCTATGCTTATTTGATGTGTGCTATCAACTTTGCCGAGCAGTTTTTAGCAGTAATTTTGATGATTTGCTTATTGTACGAAAAGTTTGCTAAAATAGCCCACTGCTTTTTTTCAATCCCAATCAAAGCGTTCGTAGCTCAACTGGATAGAGTACAGGTCTCCGAAGCCTGTGGCGTGGGTTCGAGTCCCGCCGAGCGCACCATTCTTAATGCCTAAATTATTGATTTCATGAGGATTTTAATTTATTCATGTTTTTATGGATACATAATAGGCGATACATATCCATTGGTAGAATGCAATCG
>ERZ501061.218-NODE-218-length-22039-cov-3.690184_pt1 | contig 22039 bp, 15 predicted proteins | sample MGYA00510854_ERZ501061 | MGnify/ENA primary metagenome ERZ501061 (study PRJEB25958, sample SAMN03398515) | human skin metagenome | study: EMG produced TPA metagenomics assembly of the Human Skin Microbiome Metagenome (human skin metagenome) data set.
TTTTTAAAGAGACTACCTGAAGTTAAGGGAGAAGGGGTAGGTGGTAAAACGTTTAAAAATCTAAAAGTTTAAAAGTTTAAAAGCAAAAAATTCAAGCGTCTAACTAAATTTTGACTATTATAACCTAAATTTATGAAATAGCTACTCACGCGCCTTTTGCCCCGTGTCGGGTTATTTCAAATTTATTTGCCTTTGTTATTTGCCTTTGTTATTTACCTTTGAAGCCCGTCAAGAAAAAAACAGTCAATACTGTTTTAGCGCTGAATGCGATAATATAACCAAAGATTGTACATGTGTTATCATTTTAGTAGTATATTTGATTATCTTTGTAATGGAGACCCCTATGTCTTTTGTGAATCAATGGCGTGATGCGAATTTTTTTAGACCATTACATATCACTATGAGCACCTTGAGCGCTATGGGGCTAGGTTTGGCACTTACCGCCTGCCAGCCTACCCCTGAGACAAATAACCAAGCCAGCGACACTGCCCCTTCACCGTCTAACGTACCTGAAGTCATCATTGCCCAAACCCCAGCCAGTATCCCACCTGCCACAGTCGGGTTAAAACGCATGGATTTTCCGGTGTATTTGGCAGGTGTGCCAAGCCTAATGCATCCGATTATTCCGTCAGTGCCTATCAATCGCAAAGCTGAAAGCGACGGCAGTGATGCTAGAAAATCACCCGTCAGTTACTTTCAAGAAGTTGCTGCTTATGAATTTCAAAGCAGTGTCTACAATATTGTGTTTGAAGAGCTAAAAACCGGGCAAGTACACCGGCTGTTTCCACACGATAATTTTGTGATAAGAGCGGTGCACACGCCATTGGTAGATTTAAGCCCAGATGACAAAACAGCGCAGAAAAAAGCTGCCATCACGCAAACTGCACCAACCCAACCGCAAGCCGCTAAAGAAGCAACCAGCCCATTGGCAGTCAAAGTCGGCAATACCTTACTCTTAGGCTATTTTATCTATGAAGTCAAAGAGATCGCTGATGATGACAATAAAACCAATCTTGATCAGCAGCTTACCTTGTATTTAAGTGATTTAAATGGCAAAAATTTATTGAAACTCACGCCCAACAATCAATATTTTAAACATTATAAATGGCTGCCTGAGAGCAAGCGTTTTTACTTTTCAACCCAAGCCGATAGCAATGGCGATCGGGTGATTGATGAGAATGATAAATACTTCTATTATTTCATCGATTTTACCAAAAACGCGCAAATAGTCACGGCGTATGATTTTAGTAAGCCAAAAGCATAAAGCTTGGGTAAACTTCACTATTAAGCGCGTTTGAGACGTAAGGCATTGAGCACCACAAACAGTGAGCTCAATGACATACCAATCGCAGCCAACCAAGGTGGTACATAGCCTAACGCAGCAGGTATCAGTACGATAAAATTATACCCGAGCGCCCATTTGAAGTTTTGGGCAATAATGCGATCGGTCTTGAACGCTACCTCACGCGCTTTTGCCACGGCTTGGATTTGACCATTAAGCACCAAAGAGTCACTGGAGACTTGCGCCAAATCTGCCGCACCCGCCATCGCGGTTGAGATATTGGCAGCGGCAAGTACCGGCGCATCATTCACCCCATCACCGACCATTTGCACGATGTGTCCTTGCTGCTGCAGGGCTTTTAAATGTTGTACCTTATCATTCGGGGTAAGACCTTTATAAACCGTGTCAATACCAAGCTCGCGCGCCACCTCAAACGCCTGAGTACTTGGGTCACCGGTGAGCATTAGCACCTGCGCGCCTTGGTCTTTAAGATGTTTAATGGTAGCTAAGGCGCCTTCTCGGACTTTATCATGAAAATAAAAATGCGCCAGTGGTTGCCATTTTTTGCTTAGGCTATCTTGTCTCGATAAGGTCACACTGGTGCTGGCTTGGTGTTTGCTCAGATTTGGCAGTAACCCATCGTCTAATCCTGATTGCACTGCAAAACCATGATGACCTAGACGATAACTTAGCCCATCAATCGTAGCTTGCAGACCGCCCCCCGGAATGTGTACCAAATCGCTGGTAGTGGGCAAATGCATTTGCCGAGTCATTGTCAATAACGCATGAGCAATGGGGTGACGACTACCCACTTCAAGGCTCGCTGCAATACTTAAAAAATGGTTTTTTATCTCGTCTTCGTTTTTGGTCTCATCTTCAGTAAAATCCACTGAGGGATTTTGTTTAACACCATACGGTACATCCAGCGTTTCAATCGCCATCAAATTGGGTTGACCGTACGTCAATGTACCGGTTTTATCAAACGCCACATGGGTGACTTCAGCAAGTGTGGTAATGGTATGCCCCCGCGTCGCCAAAAACCCTAGGCTCGCTAATCGATTGGTAGAAACGGTTAATGCGATGGGTGTGGCCAATGACAAGGCACAGGGACAAGTAGCGACCAATACGGCAACCGTTGCCCAAATGGCATGACTGGGCTCGATAAAATACCATGCCAAAAATACCATACTGGCAATCACCAGTACCCGCGCGACAAACCAGCGTGCCAGTTTGTCTGCTTTTAAGGCGATTTGCGGTTTTTCACTGAGCGAGCGATTCACTAGCCTGTCAATCACGCCCATTTGGCTGTCATTGGGTAATGTGGTGATTTGCATCACAAACGGCTGACTGTCATTTTGGCTACCGCCCACAATGCTATCGCCCAAGCGTTTGATGATTAAGTCACTCTCCCCGGTCAATAAACTTTCGGACACCGTGGCACTATCCGACAGCAAAATACCATCACTGATGATACTGCTACCGGCATCAATGCGGACAATATCACCAACTTTTAGCGACTGCGCCGAAACCATTTGCTCATTATCACCCCTATTGGCAGGGTCTACACTAAGTGACTGATAAAAAAGGTCTTTATATTGATTGGCATAGCGCGTCACTTGTGAGGCATCGATCTTCTCTATCGCTAACGGCGCTTCATGACCCAGCTTTGCGACCAGCACAGGTTCGACGACCACCAAATCATTGGCTAAATTGGCAGCTTTTAGCCTGGCATTGTGCTCGACAAATTTGCCCGCCAATAAGAAAAATATCAGCATACTAACCGAGTCATAATAGGTCTCGCCTGTGCTAGTCAATGTCGCATATACACTTGCCAAAAAGGTAATGACAATGGCGATACTAATCGGCACATCCATATTGACTTGGCGGGCTTTAATCGCTGACCACGCCGATTGAAAAAATGGCAACCCTGCAATCAAAAACACAGGAATACTAACAAACAGCGATACCCAGCGTAAAAATTGCCGATCGTTGACGTCGATACCCGAATATTCCCCAAAATATAGCCCGACTGCAAACATCATCGCTTGCATGGCACCCAATGCCGCAATGCCCAATTGAAACAACATACGGCGATTATCTCGCTTAAGCATCGCCTCATGGGTATCTTGCCGATAGGGTTTGGCATCATACCCAATGGCTTGCACATTTGCCAAAATTTGGCTAATCGGCAGTTTTTTGTCATCCCATACCACGCGCATCCGTTGATTGGTGAGATTGACTTGGCAACTGTCCATGCCATCAAGGCGATATAATTGGGTTTCAATCAGCCAACTACAGGCAGCACAGCGCAAATTGCTGATTGACAGCTCAGCAACGCTGTGCCCTTGTTGATGGTAAATAAATTGCGATTTGATATCATCGTGGTCATACGCTTGCAGCTGATATAACGAATCAGGGAGACTGGCGGTACGATTGATTTCACTGCGGTCAAGATAGTATTGCTCAAGCCCCGCCTCGATGATACTTTGCGAAGCAAGCTGACAGCCCATACAGCACATCGCCCGATCTTCACCCAATACATGGGTAAAAAATGGCAGGCTTGGTAGCGGATCGCCACAATGAAAACAATGGCCTTCTGCTGGCAACACCAGCTCCACATCTTGATACGTGGTAGTAAATTTGCTATCCGCTTCAACTGGCGTACGGCTAGGCGCATCGGTCACAACCGACTGCCCAATATCCGATTGTTTTGCCCCAAATTGGCTATTGTTTGGCATCATCAAAACCCCTAGGGCAAACACCCTAACTCACCCAAAAATGACTGTTATTGTACTGCAAAACGGTCTATTAAAGTTCAAAAATCCTGTATAAACGTGGCAAAATAGCACGATGTTGACATTGTATTTTGGCGTATTTTGGGTCATGATAAAGCACTTTTTTATACCCTTGATTGTGACACATTTTTGTATGAATTCAACCGTTATCTCTGCCGCTAAAAATCGCCAAAACTCGCCTAAATTCCAGCATGGCTCAAACCAACAAGGGATGTTTATCCTGAGTTTCATCTTTGTGGTGGCAGTATTGGTCGGCTTGGTCTTGCTTGGGTTATATTTGGTGCGCCAAGATAATGTCATCACCCAAAAATTTGAGGGCAAACGCTGGAATATCCCTGCAAAAGTCTACTCGCAACCACTAACGTTGACGGTGGGTAATCCCCTTAGCGATGATGAATTGGAAAATTGGTTAAATTTACTCACCTATACCCCTGACAAAAACTATGACAATGCCGGGACTTATACCAAAAAAAATGGCGAGTACTATATTCATACCCGCGAATTTAAATTTGCCGCCAATGATACTGAGCCATCGCAAATTATTAAGGTCAGGCTCAAAGATAACCAAATTGAAAAACTACAAAGTACCCGTCCCAATCCATCGGGCGTGGCGCGGGTTGAGCCAATTTTTATTGGCGGTATCTATCCAGACAACAATGAAGATCGCATCGTTTTAACCATCAATGACTATCCGCAGCCATTAATTGATGCGCTGGTGGCAACAGAAGACCGCAGTTTTTATCAGCATCACGGCGTGTCTATCCGCGGGATAGGACGTGCGATTTATAGCAATTTTATGGGCGGTTCACGCCAAGGCGGCTCCACCATCACCCAGCAATTGGTTAAAAATTTCTATCTAAACTCAGATCGTACTATCAAACGTAAAGCCAATGAAGCGGTGATGGCGATTTTGCTGGAAATGCATTACACCAAAAGTGAGATTTTGCAAGCCTATATGAATGAGATTAATTTAGGTCAAAATGGCAATCACTCCATTAACGGGTTTGGGCTTGCCTCGCAGTTTTACTTTAACCGCCCGCCAAAAGAGCTTCAACTCGACCAAATGGCGATGCTCGTAGGGCTTGCCAAAGGTCCTACCCAGTACAATCCGCTACGCTACCCCGATGCTGCCCTAAAACGCCGTAACGTGGTGCTGAGTAATATGCTGATAACCGGTAAAATCAGCCAACAGCAATATGATGAAGCGGTGCAACAGCCACTGAGCGTCTCTTACAATCCTGTGATTGGTAAAACGCGTTTTCCTGATTATCTCGACGTGGTCAAGCGAGAACTCACCCGTACCTATGATGCCAACGATCTCAAAAACGAAGGCTTAAGAATATTTACCAGTTTTGACCCCAATGTTCAAAAAACCGCTACCAATGCGGTCATTCAAAGCGTCAATCAGTTAAAAAAAAGTAATCCAAAACAGCTCACTAATTTGCAAGCCGCCCTAGTCAGCGCCAACCCCAACAACGGTGAACTGCTCGCTGTGGTGGGAAGTAGTCGTGATTTTACTGGGTTTAATCGCGCCATCGATGCCAAACGCCAAGTTGGCTCTTTACTCAAACCGATTATTTACTTAACCGCATTTGAGCAGGGTCGTTATAATTTATCAAGTAGTGTCGATGACAGCCCGATTGTGCTAAAAATGACCGATGGTAAGACATGGACACCCAGCAATTACGGTGGCGGCAGTCATGGTATTATCCCCCTCACCAGCGCTTTAGCCAATTCCTATAACCAAGCCGCAGTGCGTGTGGGTATGGAAGTCGGTATTCCCAATTTTTTAAATCAATTGTACCGTATGGGTATCAATAGCCCATTGCCCAATTATCCATCTACCTTGCTTGGCGCGGTGAATCTATCGCCCATGGATATGTTGGGGATTTATCAAGTGCTGGCAACAGGTGGCTTGCGTCATGAAATTCATACCATTCGCACGATTATTGATGACCAAGGACGAGTGGTTCAGGGCATGGAACAAAAAAATCAGCAAGTCATCAACCCCACGGCTGCCTATCTCACCAATTATGCAATGCAGCAGGTCATCAAGCAAGGTACCGCCAAAGCGGCGCTATCGCTCGGTGACAATCTCAATCTTGCAGGTAAAACAGGGACTACCAATGATTATCGCGATGCGTGGTTTGCAGGCTATAGTGGCAATGTGGTCAGCGTTGTTTGGGTCGGTTTAGATGACAATAAACCCACAGGTCTAAGTGGCGGTAATGGCGCTTTGCCGATGTGGATCAATTTTATGAAGCAGCAAAAGCTTACCCCGGTTAATCTCATCGCGCCAGGCAATATCGAATGGCTATGGATGGAAAACGGCAAATCACAATTATCCAATGAAAAATGTCCAAATGCCATCTATGTACCTGTTGATACCGACAATCTACCGCAAGATAGTAGTGAATGCGCGGTGCAACTATACCAAAGTGAGCAAGAAGCAAGATTTGCTGCCCAGCAACAACAGGCAATGAGTGAATTTGGACAAAGCCAACAACAGCGGTATGACAATATTGAGCGCAGACAAACCGATGAAGATACCATTGGCAATAACCCACCTGCAGCCAATCCCTACCAAAGTGAGGGTGGCTATACGGGGAATACCCAGACCAACCCCAATACCCCTAATAACGGCGGCGACCCGACACATACCAACCAACCACTCAATGCGGCGCCGCGCTCGCAGTCTTGGTTAGAAAAATCGGTCAAAGAAATGTTTTAGAGACGATAACAGGCAAACCTTCTTATTTGTCCTTACCCTTACCGCTAGGTGTTTTGGCTTGGGTGCGCCAAGCAATAACATGGGCGTTTTCATTTTTGAGTCACATCGCATTTTTGGCTGAATGCGTTTATACTAACAAGCCAGCGCGCTTGCCTTTTATTGTTTCATTATTTTATTTTTTCATTATTTTATTTGTTATTTTTAAGGACTGTTTATGCCTTGGCAGCAATTACATATTCAATGCGAAAAATCGCAAGCCGAACTGGCGGAAACCTTGATGCTAGAAGCCGATGCGCTCAGTATCAGTTTAGATGATGCAGGTGACCAACCGCTATTTGAACCATTGCCAGGGGAATCGCCACTGTGGGATGATGTGATTGTGACTGGGCTATTTGATGGCGACTGTAATCTGGAAACTTTGAGTCAAGCTATCGCCAATGATGTGGTGGCGACGCGAGTTTGGACCAGCCGAGTGGATGACAAAGATTGGGAACGTGAGTGGATGAAGAACTACCATCCCATTGAATGTGCCAATGGACTTTGGATTGTGCCCAAATGGATGTCACCCCCTAACCCCAATGCGATTAATATCATCATGGATCCAGGCTTGGCATTTGGCACAGGTTACCATGCAACCACCCGTCTTTGTATCGATTGGCTGACAGAACAACCTTTGCAAGATAAAGTGGTGATTGACTATGGGTGCGGCTCAGGTATTTTGGGCATTGCGGCGCTTTTGCTAGGCGCAAAACAGGTGTATGCGGTCGATATTGACCCCCAAGCAGTCTTAGCAACCCATCAAAATGCCGAGCGCAACCATGTAGCTGACAAACTACAAGCATTTTTACCTGAGCAATTTAGTGACTATTGTAAAGAGCAGGCTATTTTGCCCGTGGATTTGATTACCGCCAATATTTTAGCCAAACCGCTAATGAGCCTTGCCCCTTATTTTGCGACATTATTGAAATCTCAAGGTAGCATTGTGTTGGCCGGTCTGATTGAAAACCAAGTGGAAGATGTAAAAGCTGCCTATCAGCCTTATTTTGAGATGGATGGCGAATTTACCTTTAGCGCGCAGGAAGATAAACATTGGCATCGCCTCTCAGGTTTTCGCCGTGATTAGGACAAGTCGCGATTCGTATAAAAAGCCTTACAAGGCGGTAAGGTCGTCTTTTCCCCGTCGAAGCCTAGTAACAGCCTAACGACATAGCTAGCAGCCTAGTGAATATAAATTCTAGGAAATTTGTTGACTTTATTTTTTATTCGTCATTAAATGATTTAACACACGACATTATTAACAATCAAAGACGCAAACTAAAAATGCTAAAAGGGAAGTGATGTTGCGATGAATTTGTACAATGCCAAATGCCCAAACTGCCAACATGCATTTAAAATCAACGATGAACAGTTAGCCGTTAAAAATGGGTACGTTCGTTGTTCCCATTGCAAAACCATTTTCTCCGCCGCTGAACAACTAGAACAAAAAATTACTAACAACAATCCGCCGGCAAGTCCAAGCAATCAGACGCCCTCAGCGCTCATCGATGATAAATCTGAGGAGATTTTATTTGACGATGAGTCAGGTATTGATGAAGCCGGCAATCTCATTGTCGATGAACCAGTTAAACCCATCTCACCCTATCCCTTGTCACAATCTCATACAAAATCAGCCTATGCTAAATCAAACAGCACCATAGATGACTTAGAGATTATAGACAATTTTGACCAACTGCCCATAGCCAAAAATAGCAATCCCAAGGTATTGATTGGCGATGAGGACGCCGTTGAAGCGATAGACCTCGCCCAAGATAACGAGACGTTAGGCGATGAGCAGGCTTGGCTGCTAAGTTTAATGGCACAAGCGGATGACAACGAAGCAGCGGACGACACAGCCGGCGCCAAGCGAGGCATGGATGGGGTGTTTAACACAGATATTTTTGACCAAATTCCGATTGATACTCGTAGTGAGCAACAAGCAGATTTGTTAGCCTATCAACAAAAGATTGATGAACGCTTGTCGCAACAAGTTTCCTCGCAGCAATTGGCGAATGCAAAAATTTTTAATATGAGCATTATTTGGGGATTAGGTAGCTTACTATTAGTCTTTTTGTTAGCCGCGCAATATATTATTTTTAACATCGACACCCTAATCACTTCAAAAGCAAACGCGGCCATGCTCTCAAATATTTGCCATAAAATCCCTGCCTGTCAATTGCCTATCGCTGATACGGGTCTTATTGATGTGCAGATGCTAGCGCTTGCCCATTCATCAAAACAAGCGGGGAAAACTGACTTGGTATTTACTCTGACCAATACCACGGATAATAATATTGTCTACCCGAGTGTTAAGGTTTCGCTGCGCAGTGGCAATACCATACTTGCGCAAACCCTACTCACCCCTAGCCATTATTTGGAAGCCGGTAACAACTATTTGATGCCGCATCAAATAAAACCCGTCAAATTGCGTATTGACTTTCCAAAAACCAAAGTTCAAGCCGCTAATATTGAGCTGATTTATTAAATTTTTTTAGCTTCATTCAATTGAGCTTCTTTTTAGCTTCATTCCAATATTGATACACCAAGCCTCCAGTACCTAGTATTTATCGCAGAATTTTACATATTGTAAACAACTTAAGCTTGCTATCGCTTTCATAATTGTTTTAGTATAAGTATCAATAACTTTATTATTCGTCTTGATATTTAAGTTTTATTTAATCTGTTAACTAACGAATTATTCAATAAATTTGTCAGCAACTTTAGTTTGAGAATCTGTTATGCCCAATTCTGTTGCTTTACAAAATCGCGCCAAGTATTCCAATATGTCAGATAACCCATCTAACCCCTACACTACCCATACCCCATCGCAAACTTCTCCCAGCGCAAGCCTAGCTCATCACATTGAGCTTGTAGTGCGAGAGTACTTCGATAATTTAAAAGAACAACAACCAACCCAGCTGTATGAGCTTATGTTGTCACAATTTGAAAAACCGCTAATCAGTGTCGTCCTTGAACACACCCGCGGCAATCAAACCAAAACCGCCGAGATTTTGGGACTTAATCGCGGTACATTGCGGAAAAAACTCAAAACCCACCAATTATTATAATTGATAAAAATACCCGCTTTTTTATGATAAGATATCGCCATATTTTGGGATTAATAGAGTCGGGGTATGAAAGCCAATCAGTCAGTTCGTCATAACTGACTTTTTGTTTTTTCTGCACCCAGTGTTTTTTTGTCAACGAGTCGAGTCAATTATGAATCAAGCTTATGCATTGCTCTCTGTTTCTGATAAATCGGGTATTGTGGATTTTGCCAAAGGTCTAATCACCCACGGTTTTCGTCTGCTATCAACAGGCGGCACCTACAAACTACTCAAACAACATGACTTAGCAGTGACTGAAGTCGCAGAATACACAGGTTTTGCAGAGATGATGGATGGTCGGGTAAAAACCCTGCATCCAAAAATTCATGGCGGTATTTTAGGTCGCCGCGGCACGGATGATGCCATTATGCAAGAACATGGCATCGACCGCATTGACATGGTCGTTGTCAATCTCTATCCATTCGCTCAAACCGTTGCCAACCCAAATGTCACCAAAGAAGACGCCATCGAAAACATTGATATTGGTGGGCCTACCATGGTGCGTGCCGCGGCAAAAAATCATGACCATGTTAGCATCGTGACAAGCCCCAACGATTATGCAGCAATCTTGGGCGAACTAACAGCAAACGGTCACATCAGTGATACCACCCGATTTGATTTAGCGGTAAAAGCATTTGAGCATACCGCACATTATGATGGTATGATTGCCAACTTTTTAGGCAATCGCCTGCAAAGCTTTGAATCGGCTGACCAATTCCCGCGTACTTTTAACGTGCAAATGGACAAAGCGCAAGACTTACGCTATGGTGAAAACCCGCATCAACAAGCCGCTTTTTATGTCGAAAAAGCACAGGTAAACGGTGAAAAGGAAGCCAGTATTGCCACCGCCAAGCAATTACAAGGTAAAGAACTATCTTACAATAACATCGCAGATACCGATGCGGCGTTAGAATGCGTGAAATCGTTTGATATGCCTGCGTGTGTCATTGTTAAACACGCCAATCCTTGTGGTGTGGCCGTGGATGCCGACTTAACCCATGCTTATCAAAAAGCCTTTGCCACTGACCCAGAATCTGCGTTTGGCGGTATCATTGCCTTTAACCGTGAATTAGATATCAAAACAGCAAAAGCGATTGTGGATCAGCAATTTGTTGAAGTCATCATCGCCCCAAGCGTTGCCGACGGTGTGCTCGATGTCACATCTGCCAAGAAAAATGTGCGCGTGTTAGTCTGCGGTGAATTACCAAACCCAAGTGAGCGCCAAGCCCAGTTTGATTTCAAACGCGTCACCGGGGGTTTATTGGTGCAAGCGCAAGATTTGGGCTTAATCACCTTAGATGATTTAAAAGTGGTGACAAAAGTACAGCCGACTCAGCAACAATTCGATGATTTGCTATTTACTTGGCAAGTCGCCAAATATGTGAAATCCAATGCGATTGTGTATGCCAAAGATGGGCGTACCATTGGTGTCGGTGCAGGGCAAATGAGCCGTGTCAACTCAGCCCGTATTGCCGCGATTAAAGCTGAGCACGCTGGTCTATCGCCTGTGGGTGCGGTGATGGCATCAGATGCCTTCTTCCCATTCCGTGATGGTATTGACAATGCCGCAGCGGTGGGGATTAAGGCAATTATCCAGCCCGGTGGCTCAATGCGTGATGACGAAACCATCGCTGCAGCCGATGAGCATGGGATTGCGATGGTGTTTACCGGTATGCGTCATTTTAGACATTAATTTTTGTTAGCCATAAAAAAGGCGAGACTGACTAGGTTTCGCCTTTTTTCATTGATAATTTCTCTTTTTATAGCTTCGTTAGTGTTTATAGCTTAGGTTTAGAGTTTGGCTAAGGTTTGGCAAATATCGAGCATGCGATTGGCATAGCCCCATTCATTATCATACCAAGCAAACACTTTAAACTGCCGCCCCACGCTCATGGTCTGTAAGCTATCAATCACCAATGAATGCGCATCATGGATAAAGTCACTGGACACCAACGGCTCATCGCTGTAATCCATGATACCTGCAAACTCTTGGCGACTGGCATGTTTTAATAGCTGATTGATAGCGGTAACATCCGTGGCTTTGTCAAAGGTAAATGTCACATCAATTGCCGCGACATCCATGGTCGGGACGCGGATAGAATACCCATTCACCTTGCCTGCCATATGCGGCATCACCCGATTGACCGCAGCGATACTACTTGATGTGGTTGGGATAATGTTATGCCCAGAAGCCCGTGCACGGCGCAAATCACGATGCACTTGGTCAAGCACGGTTTGGTCAGCAGTCACTGCATGGATTTCGGTCATCATCGCTGATTCGATACCATAGGCATGGTGCAATACATATAGTAAAGGCACGAGCGCTTGGGTGGTACACGACACACTGGATAAAATCTTTTTATCACGGCTAAGCTCATGGTCATTGACGCCCACGACGATACTAGCATCCACATAATCAAACGGGGCAGCCCCAATCATCACCTGTTTGGCGCCCGCGATAATATGCTGCGACGCCTGTTCATAGCTACGAAAATGACCCGTGCTCTCAAGCACCATGTCGATGCCCAGTTTTTCCCAAGGTAATTTGGTGGCAATGGGCTGCTGTATCAATGCAATTTTTTGCCGAAACTCCCCTTGGCTTAATAGCAAAAAATGCTGTTGTTTTTCCCCCAAATCCACTGTTTTTAATTCAATATGGATATTACTGACCGCCGATAATCGACCATGGGTACTGTCATATTTGAGTAAATGTAACAGGGTTGCTGGCTCAGCAATATCATTGATGGCGACGATATTTAACGGCTGTAGTTGTAAAGGATTTTGACAAAACCGTTCGATATAAGCACGTAGCACGTTGCGCCCAATACGACCAAAGCCATTAATAGCGATGTTAAAAGGTTTGATAGTGGAAGCATTCAATCAGGGATATTCCTTACTAGACAAGTGCTCAATTGCCCTGCGCTTTTAAAAACAACAAGGCAAGTTTCACATCATTATAAGAATAGGCGTTTCTTAATTCTTCGACAATCGCGCGAATTTTGATTTTGCCATCGTTATCTTTATCGCGTTTGTCATCCCGTTTGGCTATTTTTTGATACGCCTTATCAATCGGCTGTAGCCATTCGTCCTCAGGGCGTAGATGCGCTATGTTAGCGCGGGGAAAATGCTCAGCAATTTTCTCGATATGTCCCATCACGGTTGATTGGGCTAGATTACGGGCTTGCGCAATTTCTGCAATGGTCAAACTTTCATCCAACAAGGCTTTAGTTTCCAGCACCGTGGGGGTGATAACGCCTGCCGCATCATCCGCCAAAGATTGCAGCTGCTGTACAGCATGGCGACGTTTTTCAATCAGTTTTTGCTGTTGTTTGGCGCGATTTTCATACGCAGCGATTTTTTCTTTATCCAGCGTACCCCGGCATTGAATGATAAATTCACGATGAAGGTCATTGAGCTGTTTTTTACTGCGCGTCAAAAATTCACCTTCTTGCTCTGCACTGATCGCCTGAAATCGCTGGTCAGCCCCGCGCGCTAAGGGATCAAGCTGTAAGCTTAATTCATTGACGCCCAGTAATTGTAGTCCAGATAGCTGCTTTAACCGTGATAAAGCCACATAGCCCTGCCCTTTTTCAAAGGTTTTTGACAAATCCACTTCTGCCGCATCCAGCGTCATGCCTTGGCTTTTGTGAATGGTAATCGCCCACGCCAGCGTCAAGGGAATGTGATAATAGGCAGCCAGTATTTCGCCCTCTTCATCATCAATACGCCATGAATCATATTCAGCGATGACTTTGCGGCCGTCATTGAGCTCAACCAAGGGGTACAGTAACTCGGACAGTTTGTCATCAGCCGTGTCTGTCGAAGTGGTATCATCCTCATCCCTATCCTCATCCCTGTGGTGAGTTTGTTGTGATTGACCGCCATTGACTTCATCTAGCAAGTCTGCCATATCGGCTTGTTGTTCTTGTTCGATGGCATCGAGCAAGGCACTTTCATCTGCTGCTAGCGCTTGTTCATCAAGCGGCTCAGATAGGTTTTTTGATGGGCTGTTTGTTGATGGGCTGTTTGTTTGTTTATTTGGTTGTTTAAGGGTGGTGGCAACAAAATCAACTACCTTGCCCATGGTGCCATTTGAAACATTAAGCTCGGTGTTGTTTTTGATAAACATCACTTTTGCGCCAAGTTTGAGCACCAGCTCTGGGGTATTGCGTACGGATTTTTTTAGCGTTTCTACCAGCTTTTCATCGCCTTCTCCCCAAGCGCGAAAAGTATGCGCCGCTGTGGTAAGTTTACCAAGTTCCTGCTCATTGATAGCTTGTACGTTGACATTGTGGGTAAACAGTCGGGTACGGTTGTCGGCTAGCACATGCTCAGCCGTCGCGGTCAAAGCAGGCATGATATGGGGGGTAAACTGCTGGCTACGAATCTGATTTAAAATCGCAGTCAAATCCAAGCCATAATAGGTGTTGCCTGCCGCCGCTGTTTTGTCAGTTGTTTGACGGTGCTGCTCGGATAAATAGCAAATTTGAAAATCTGCATCCAGCCAAGCTTGCGCCATAAAAGCAAATTTATCGCGGTTGCTCTCATGGGGCTCACCAATCGGCGGCAACTGAAAAAAATCCCCGGCGACCAATAGCTGTATCCCACCAAACGGCAATGTGTTTTCTTTGATGGCTTGTAGCACTTGGTTAATCAGCTCAAATTGCTGTCGATGCAGCATCGAGATTTCATCAATCACCAATACTTTGGTGCGCTCAATGCGCTCCACAACCACCGTGCGTTTTTTGATGCGAGCGATGTCTTTGGCGGTTAGCTCATTACTGATGCCGATGCCCGCCCAGCTGTGAATGGTCATGCCGTTCATATGAGTGGCAGCAATGCCTGTGCTTGCCGTCACCGCGACCGCCACATCCCTTGCGCGCAGATAATGCAAATACTGATTGATGGTATAGGTCTTGCCCGCCCCTGCTGAGCCTGTTAAAAACACATTTTTACCAGTTTTAAGGATATCAAGGGCGGTGGCTTGTTTCATTGGTTATACAAAGCTTTTGTAGATAAAAAGAAGGGGTTAAAAAAAGCGAGTTAAAAATGAGCCTACTATAAAGGCAAAGCCGAGTAAAGGCAATGATTGACAGCGCCAAAATACGCTATCAGACGCTTCACCGGTTAGTCAATCATGGTTTTGATTTGCTTGAGACTTAAATAACCAATATGCAGCGCATCGTCAGGTAGCTGATTTTTTTCAGGCTCGGTTAATGGCTGAATGGTTAATGCCACGTCTTTTGGCAGTAAATCAGCCACACAGTGAATATCATCCAAGTCTAGTTGATGCTTATCATCAACATGACTGGTTGCCACGCCGCTTTTGGCGGTATCGACATTATCAAATGTATAGTCTTGATAAAATGCCGTTTTTTTAACTTGCGCCGTTGCTTTACCTAGCGTCTCGGCTACCACAAGTGTTTTATAATGAAATTCTTCAAATTGACCCGGCAGATAACCGCCTAAATTGACAAAATAAAGTTGTTTGCCCTGACTATCTAATTTGTTATCTACCCTATCATCTGCAAATATGTTATCTGCAAGCGCTTTATCTTTTGACCATCCATCTTTTGACAATCCATCCTTTGACAAGCTCTCTTTCGACAACAAAATTTGATAATCACCCACTCGCTTCACTTCTCGCCATGCGTCTAAGTGCCAATTGTTTTTGACTGCCGGCCAGTGCTGATTGACAGTCTCAATTGTTTCACTTAGGCTATTTGCAATCACAAACATCACATCATGCTGTTCAATCAGTCGTCCTTGGGGACGCGCCCCGATTTTTAACATAAATAGTTTCATAGTTATACGCCCAAATGTGTCGCCATTAAAAATTAAAAACCTGCCAAGCCTCACAGGTTTTTATCACAGGTTTTTATTATCCCAGATTTTTATTATCTAATCTTACGGTTATTTTTTGACCATCGGCATTTTAGCGCTTTCTAGCTTTGCCAAGGCATCTGGTAGTTTATCAATCGCTGTCGCTACCACCGCTTGTGCCGCTTGCGAGATGCCTAGCTTTTGCGCGATGGTCGGTTTTTGGCGAGATTGAATGGCATACAATTCGCTATCTGTCATCTTCTCTAAGATATAACTGTCCGATGTTTGCAGGGCATCGACCAAATTGCGCGTTATCGCATCTTCACCGTACCAATGCTCACCAGTTGCCACTTGTTCAACATCCAGACTTGGACGGTATTTACGCACAAAGTCTTTAAATAGTTTATGCGTTTCTTCCAGTTCTTGTTGAAATTTTTGTTTGTCTTCTTCGGTATTTTCACCAAAAACGGTTACCGTGCGTTTGTATTTACCTGCGGTAAATACTTCGACATCTATGTCATGTTTTTCTAATAAATCATGAAAATTAGGCACTTGTGCCACCACACCAATCGAGCCCACCACCGCAAATGGCGCCGCCAAAATTTTATCAGCCACACACGCCATCATATAGCCACCACTGGCGGCGACTTTATCAATACAGACCGTTAAGTGTAGCCCTGCTTCTTTGATACGTGCCAACTGGGCGGCAGCGAGGCCATACGCGTGTACCATGCCACCTGAGGATTCAAGGCGCACAATGACTTCATCTTCAGCTTGCGCGACCGTCAATAGCGTGCTGATTTCTTCACGCAGTTGCTGTACTTCAGTGGCTTTTATATCACCATGAAAATCCAGCACAAAACAATTTTTGTTGGCGGGTTTATTTTTAAACATACCAAATTTTGAGGGGGTTTTTTTGGTATTGTCTTTTTTCGTCAAGTCTGTAAATGCGCGGCTGATGAGTGATGTTAACCCTTTATCATCCACCATTTGCAATTGTAATTGTTGTTTGCGCTGGGCTTTGACTTTATTTAAATGGGTGACTTTCATTTCAAGCGGATGTTTGGCGTTTTGAAATAGCATAATAACTCTCTAATTAAGGGCTCTAATTAAGGAAAAAATTCACACAATGGGTTTTATATAGCGTTTATTTTGCTGTTTTCAATCGCTTATCCACACAATATTCGCGAAATGTCTGTGACAGGCATGGCTAGTAGATATGCATGATAAACCGTGTTTCATATTGTGAAATTTGAGTAAACAAGGCATAATATTCGTTTATAAAAATTTTTGCTACTTCTTACATTACGAAAAATATTGGGATTGCTTCATTATGATGCGTACACACTATTGCGGGCTTGTCACCGAAAACTTAAACGATCAAACCATCACTATTTGCGGTTGGGTGCATCGTCGCCGTGACCACGGTGGGGTTATTTTCTTGGATATGCGTGACCGTGAAGGCCTACTGCAAGTGGTCATCGACCCAGATACGCCAGAAGCATTCGCTACAGCAGATAGCGCGCGTTCTGAATATGTGCTCAAAATCACCGGTCGTGTGCGTCAGCGTTATGCCGGTACTGAAAACAAAAACATGACCAGCGGTCAAGTGGAGTTATTGGCCAAAGACATCGAAACAATCGCCACTTCTGAGACACCACCATTCCCCCTCAATGATGAGTTTACCAACGTTTCTGAAGAACTGCGCCTAAAATATCGCTTTTTAGACATGCGCCGTCCAGAGATGCAAGAGCGTATGAAGTTTCGTGCCAAAGCCACTTCGACCATTCGCCGTTACCTAGATGACCAAGGTTTCTTGGATGTAGAAACCCCCATCTTGACCCGTGCCACCCCAGAAGGCGCGCGTGATTATTTGGTGCCTAGCCGCGTGTCAAACGGTGAGTTTTACGCATTGCCACAGTCACCTCAGCTATTTAAACAGCTATTGATGGTGGCGGGTTTTGACCGTTATTATCAAATTGCTAAGTGTTTTCGTGATGAAGACTTACGTGCTGACCGCCAGCCAGAATTTACCCAAATCGATATCGAAACCTCATTCTTAAGCGATGAAGATATCATGAACATTGCCGAAGGATTAACAAAAGACTTGTTCAAAACCATGATGAACATTGAATTTGATACCTTCCCGCGTATGACATACGCTGAAGCCATGCGTGATTATGCGTCTGACAAACCAGACTTGCGTATTCCTATGAAGTTAGTTGATGTGGCTGATATCATGCAGTCTGTGGAATTTAAAGTATTCTCAGGCCCTGCTCAAGACCCAAAAGGTCGTGTGGTGGCGCTTCGTGTGCCAAACGGTAGTGAAATTACCCGTAAACAAATCGACGAATATACTAAATTTGTCGGCATCTATGGCGCAAAAGGTCTGGCTTATATCAAAGTCAATGATGTGGGCAACATCAACAACGGTGTCGATAAAGAATCAGGTCTGCAATCACCGATTATCAAGAACATGACCGATGAAGTATTGGTCGAGCTGATTAAACGTACTGAGGCGCAAACCGGTGATATCATCTTCTTTGGCGCGGATAAAGCCAAAGTCGTCAATGATGCCATGGGTGCGCTGCGTGTCAAATTGGGTCTAGACCTAAATATGCTAACCTGTGAGTGGGCGCCGCTTTGGGTCGTGGATTTCCCAATGTTTGAAGAAACCGAGGACGGTAAATGGACGTCGGTGCATCACCCCTTCACCAAGCCAAAAGGCACGGTTGAAGCGATGAAAAACAACCCAGAAACCGCGCTGTCTATCGCTTATGACATGGTATTAAACGGTACTGAAATCGGTGGTGGTTCACTGCGTATCAATACTTTGGATATGCAAAAAGCGGTATTTGAAGCATTGGGTATTTCTGAAGCCGAAGCCGAAGAGAAATTCTCATTCTTACTTAACGCGCTAAAATACGGTGCGCCACCGCACGGTGGTTTGGCATTCGGTCTTGACCGGTTAATTATGCTAATGACAGGCTCACAATCGATTCGAGACGTCATCGCCTTCCCAAAAACCAAAACGGCTGAATGTCCGCTGACTGATGCCCCTGCACCCGTGGATGGCAAACAACTGCGTGAATTGGGTATCCGTATACGCGAAAAAGACAGTAAAGCGCCACAATCTTAATCAAGGTCACACCTTTAATTAGATGAATGCCTTTACTCTTCTAAAATATGTGCCAATGTGGATGCTATATCTATTGGCACATATCGCAAGCTTTATCATTTCACTTCGTCGTGACAAAAGTATCATGAAAACGGTGGATACTAACTTACGACTTGTCTATCCTGAACTCACCGAATCCCAGCGTGACCAGCTTGCCAGAGCCTGTATTGCCAATCAAAGCAAAAACATGGTGGAATCGGCTAAAAGCTGGGCGATGCCACCTGCGTGGTCGGTCAAACAAATCCATACCGTACATCATCAACAAGTTTTAATGCAAGGCCTACAAAATCCCAATGGCATGCTTGCAATTGTGCCGCATTTGGGGACATGGGAAATCATGAATGCGTGGCTCAACCAGTTTGGTGCACCGACCATCATGTATAAACCCGTGAAAGGTGAACAAGCCAATCAATTTGTGCTGCAAGGGCGTCAGCGGCTGAATGCAACTCTGGTACCAACCGATGCCACTGGGGTAAAAGCGATTTTTAAAACCCTAAAAGCAGGCGGTTTTAGTATCATATTGCCTGACCATGTCCCCGACCCATCTGGCGGTGAAGTAGTGCCGTTTTTTGGTATTCCGACATTGACCAGTACCTTAGCTAGCAAATTAGCCAGTAAAACAAAGTGTAGCTTGGTAGGTTTGACCTGTGTACGCCGTGACGATGGCCAAGGCTTTGATATTTATTGTGATGAGTTAACTGACCCCGCCTTGTATGACAAAAACATGGTGACAGCGACAACCGCGATGAACCACGCCATCGAGCGGATGATTGATCGTTTCCCCAGTCAATATATGTGGGGCTATAAGCGCTTTAAACGTGTGCCAGGATTTCCCGTTATTTATAATGCCAAGCCATCTATCGCGGTAGCGGTTCGCCAGCGTTATCCAAAACTTGGCAAATCATGATATTATCAATTCATTCACTTAATATGATAATCATTTACTTATGACTTTACCAAATTATACTTCAGCGCCTGCTTTGCCCGATGAAAACCGTTACATTATTTGTATGAAATGGGGCACCAAATATGGTGCTGAGTACGTTAATCGCCTGTACAATATGGTTGACAGACATTTGACCTTGCCCTTTCAAATGGTATGTTTGACGGATGATAGCACAGGGATAGATGCCAACGTCAAATGCTACCCAATTCCTGAGCTCAATTTACCCAGTAATATTCCTGAACGTGGCTGGAAAAAACTGACCACCTTTAGCCCTGAATTATATGATTTAAAAGGCACGGCGTTATTTTTGGACATTGATATTGTGATTGTCGATAATATTGATTGCTTTTTTACTTATCAAGCGCAGCACGATGACAGTGTGGTGATTATCCGTGATTGGAAAAAACCGTGGCGCATGGTGGGTAATTCATCGGTGTATCGCTTTAAAGTCGGACAACATACTTATCCGAATTTGTTATCAAATTTTGAGCAAAATTTTGACAAGATTCGTAGCCAAGTACGCCATGAGCAAGCTTATCTATCCAATTATTTGCGTGAACATCATCACCTTGAATATTGGGATGCGTCTTGGTGCGTGAGCTTTAAATACCAATGTGTGCAGCCATTTCCCTTAAGTTTTGTCAAACCGCCGATTTTGCCTAAAGGGGCTAAAATGGTGATTTTTCATGGGGAAGTGAATCCACCTGATGCTATTATCGGCAAAAGCGGTAAATGGTATCGTAAGGTATTACCAACTGACTGGATTAGGGATTATTGGCGATGAGTGTTTCCTCAATAAAAAAGCCCACAGGCTGGAAACGCAAAGCAACTTTGTTATTTAAAAGTGAAAAAATCTTAGGTGCAGAGCCGATTTTTGCCTATTTCACGCATTTGTCGTTGGCGACCATGAAAGACACGCTGATCACGCCCGATTTGCAGATTTTTGACAGTGAGATTACGGTTAATGCGAGTGAGCCGAAACGATTTAAGGATTTGCACAGTCATTTTACAAATTTACAACATGAATTTTTAGGGCAACCTTTACTGTGCTTGTACCATGCGGTATTGGTTGTATTGTTACGCCGAAAGTTTGATAGCGTAAACGTTTTTCAGGCGTTTGAACAGCTTTGGCAGTCGGAACAAGATTTTTTATGGCATAACTTATCCTTGCGATGGTTAGTATCTTCAGCGGATACCTTTGTGGATTTTAGCCCCAATCCTACTCGTCAAGCGATTTTTTTAAATATACCAACTTTAATCAATACCTTAAAAGTGTATGAAACAAAACTGGATTTGCTAACGGATAATAGTTTACCAAATCCCGATAAAGTCCAGGCTTATCAGCAACAACATTTAGCCTTATATGACGGATTGCGTCATTTTCGACTTGGTACGGACGACACCTTGCACAATATGCGACAACGGTATGAAAAATTTGCTAACGTCGATAAATTTGCCGCCGACTTTTTGCTAACGGTTTTTGACCGTTTGCAAGCGGGTGAAACGGCGTTTGCTCTGATGCGACAGTATCATGAATCTGATTGGTGCGTGGGGGCAACGCGTGGCAAATAATCAATTTAAGCTACCTAATAATATTAGTATTGCTATTGTCGATAGCGAATTTGACAATACTTACCTCACCCTACCGCCACAAAAATCGGTAAATATTCTTGCCTCTGGCTCTAGTATTCATTCAGCCAATTTAAATAAAATTAGCCAACAACCGTGTATCTTTGTGAATGGCAGCATTGAATTGATGGAGACATACGATTTTCAACAGCCCGTTGCCTATGTGATAACCGACCCCCGTTTTATTCGCCATAATTTGGCAATTTTGCAAAACCGTTATCATGGGCAATGTCCGCTATATTTAACGCAAGCAGTATTAGAAAAATTGGCAGATACTGACCGCAATTTGATTAAAAAATACGTTCAACATTTACGCCTGATTTATTCGGTGGAACGCCCGATTCGCCAACCCTCAAAGCATTTTTTGGCGAAATTTTTTAGAAAAAATAATAAACGTCTGCTGATGGATTTTGCTAACCATCCGCAGTTTGTGATTAAGGGATACGGCGATACCACGATTGGTGTAAGTTTGGATATTAGTCACGGCTTTGTCGAGGCAGGGACAGTGGCGT
>ERZ501061.219-NODE-219-length-22033-cov-4.963691_pt1 | contig 22033 bp, 15 predicted proteins | sample MGYA00510854_ERZ501061 | MGnify/ENA primary metagenome ERZ501061 (study PRJEB25958, sample SAMN03398515) | human skin metagenome | study: EMG produced TPA metagenomics assembly of the Human Skin Microbiome Metagenome (human skin metagenome) data set.
TTGTCGCAGTTCCTGAAACATACGCAGACAGACAGGTCCCTCCAGCAGGATGCCGTGCAGACGCAGCCGGGCATGATGCAGCGCCCTGGATTCCGCACGCGGCCGGGTGGCGTTGGCGGTGGGGCGCAGGACATGGACGCCTTTCTGAGGCAGCCGCCTGCGACGGGCGCGCTGCCCTTCGATATGCATGCCATGCGCTCGGAAATGGAGGCCATGCAAATGCGCGCGCCGCCATCGAGTGCGTGGGCCCAGGAGATGCAGCAGCGACCACCGGCGCCGGCGCCAGGCCGGCCGAGTGCGTGGACGGAGCAGTTTCACGCGCTGCGGCCGCCGTCCACGGCGGAAGAAGCAGCGCCGATGCGTCTTGGCATGCATGCAGCGGGACCTGGCCGCTTTGGCGGCGGTGTATACGCGGGACTCGCCAGCTATGCGCCACCAGCCGCGAGGACCACTTTGGAGCCGGCCGCTCCTCGACTCGCGGAGTGGGACGACGCCACGTGGGACGAGCAGTTTCGTCGCATGGAGGCTGAGGCGGCGTCAGCTCCAGCGGCCACCGACAAGGGCAAGCAGCGCGAGACACAGAAAGACGAGGACGCCGAGCTCAATGAGCTGCGAGAGATGCAGGCGCGGCTACGGGACGAAGTGCACGATTCGAATCCCCGCTTCGAAGAGCTGTGGAATAGGCTCAAGGACCCGAGTCTGCTGGACAAGTCCGACGACCTGGCCAAGTGGGAACGAGAGCTGATGGAAGCGGTGGCGAACGAGGATCCGCTGGCCTCGACGCATCCAGGCGGCGGTCTGGGCCCTGGTGAGCTTGGTCTGCTAGAAGAAGACGGCCTTGGCGAGGCGGAGGCCAAGCTGCGGCGCGAATGGCTGGGCGACGTGGACGAGACTGGTTTCCCCAGGCTGGGCGCGTACGAATACGAGGCACACAATCCGTTTGCGGGGCATGCGACGCCGTATGCGGAGGGCATGCGCTTACTCGAGAACAACGGCAGTTTGACGGAGGCAGCGCGTCTCTTCGAAGTCGCGACGCAGCGCGACGTCGAGAGTCAGCAGGTGTCGGACGAGATTGACCTCTCGCGGGCCGAGCGGTCGCGTGCATGGCAGCGGCTGGGCGAGTGCCATGCGATGAACGAGCATGAAGAAAAGGCGATTCAGGCGCTCGAAGAGGCCGTGCGCATCGACTCGTCGAATCTCGAGGCGCTCATGTCGCTCGCCGTGTCGTACATCAACGAGGGGTATGACCAGGCAGCGAACGTGACACTGCTCCGGTACTTGGCTCGCTCGCATCCGCACCTAGCTCCGTCGCCCGAGTTCCCTGCGCTGCCGAACGAACACACGGATCCTTGGGCACGCGTCAACTATGTGCGCGACCTCTTTCTGCAGGCAGCGCGCAGAGACGCCGCCCGCGGCACCATGTCGCCGGACATCCAGGTGGGACTCGGTCTGCTGTACTACTCGACGTACAGCTATGAGCAGGCGAAAGACTGCTTCCAGGCGGCGCTTGCGTCGCGGCCGAACGACTGCCAGCTGTGGAACCGGCTGGGCGCGACGCTCGCGAACGGCGGCAACTCGGAGCTCGCGACCGATGCATACCACCGCGCCTTGGAACTGCGTCCTTCGTTCACACGCGCCATCTACAACCTGAGCGTGTCGTGCATGAATCTCGGCGCGCACCACGAGGCGGTCGAACACTTGCTCTCCGCGCTGGCACTGCAGCGGTCGCAGTCGATGCCCGATGCACCTGACTCGGCGTCCATGCCTCTGTCGCACGCCAAGGAAAGCGAGGGCTTGTGGAATACCCTGCGCAGCACGCTGCTCGTGATGAACCGCGCAGACCTCGTGCCGTCTTGCCACGTCGGCTCAAATCTCGACGTGTTCCGCCAAGCCGGCTTTGACTTTTAAGGGCATGCAACGTGCTCACATGCCAGCTTCATCGCGGGGACAAACTGCTTCCGCGTCGCACGCAGGTCGTGCTGTGTCCATGCCACAGCATACCCATCGTGCTCAGGCAGGGCCAGCGGCAGGGTCGTCAAGTCGACGTAGTGCGTCTTGAGCGATGCCAGCGCGTCCGCCAGGGCCTTGGCGCTCGGATGCCATCCAAAAAAGAACAGTTCGCGATGCCATGTGCCGTCGCGTTCGTAGCCAGCCAATATCATGAGCACATGCACAGCTTGTTGCCGTGCAAATGTACGCGCCTCGTCGAGAAAGGTCGGCGCTAGCACCATCTCACGTAGCGGCCGTGTGACAGACGCCATACCGATGGACCATGCGCCATTCGGGGCGGGGCACATCATGTGCTTATAGTCGCGACGCAAGTGATCTGACACGGTCAAGTGCGATGTGTCGTTGCGTAGGCGCAACAGCTCGCGGTACAGCGCCGCATCATCATCGCAGGCCACGAAAGGAGCGAGGTGTTGCTGTGCAGCTCGGTCTGCCGCATGGAACTTGCCCGCCTTTTCGTCCCAACACAGGGTATCGAGCAGCATGGCACCGTACAGCAGTCGAGCCACGGGCACAGGCACATGAGATGGGTGGAAGTGCGTGACAAGGACACTAGCACAAGAGCCAGCTTCATGGGGCTCGCATACGATACGGGTACGGGCCTCTGGATGCGCGTGCTCATCCACATGGTGATCCCATATCGCATCGATCGTCGCAGACTCAAACGCCTTGGTCGCCCGATTATGATCCACCAGCACGACATGCATGCCGCGATGCATGGCGGGTACATCATCCAGACAGCACACCGTATCCATATCAATACCGCACTGCTCGAGGTGCGCAACATTCTCCCGGCGCAGGCGCAAGTCACATCGACGCGCTTGAATCACCGGGATCCACTCGTGCTGCATGTCAAAGCACGCGTAGGCAATGGCACATGCCACGCTGTCCAAATCCGCCGCCTCATTGCCTACAACAAAATGCGTGGCTCTCGACGCATTCGATGCCTGACGCGTCGCCCAAAACTTGTCCCATGTCATGCTCAAAGTCGACATGTTTCGGGGCCAGAGGCGTAGGAGTGGAGGGGTTGAGAAAGGCCGGTCGAAGGGCGCGTCATCAATCCTCGGCATGCCACTCTACCCTAGGCCTCTACATCCGCTGCAGCATATAGGTCACAATATGAACCCACGTATGAGTTGCCTCACCCTAAAGTAGCTTGGACCTCATATCAGCGGCCACCTCTGGCCAAGAAGACAAGCATGAGAGCGATAGGCACCCACAAGGTCCCTCCTGGGCGCACCAACCAGGAGAAACGTGCCAGCCCCTCGGCACATATTTCACGTGATGTCTCGGACACTTTTCTTCTTGGCTGCTCCTGACCGAGGGGCGGGGCTCGGACGACCCCTATCTATGCGCATGGATTCGCATGCCTCATGGAATGTCAAGCGGCCCGTTTCGGACCATTATATTAGGATAGCTGCCGCGCACATGCCGGACGTCCATTAGTCCACATGCCCCTGCCTCCAAGGCACCGCATCCGCGTGGCGCCCGGTCCTTGGTATGACTAAACACGAGTAGCAGTCATGCCTTCCTTGGGGCGGCGGAACCTTTTTTGAAAAAAAAACACTCCGATGCACCTAGGCGCAAGAGCCTCGTTATAAGGAAGCAGGGGACGTGGACCATCCCGACGTCCTTGCACCTTCCCCATGGCGGATCTTTCCCCTGATACTTTTCATGAACTACATAGTCATTCAGACGATCCAAGATGGTACCAGCCGCCAGAAGAGGAGAAGAATCTCCCTTCTACCGTCTACCCATGGTCCGAGCAAGTGAGGCATGCCAAGTACATGTCGTACTTGTTCTGCGCCTTGGTGATCGTCGGTGCTTTGATCCATGGACTTCGTCTGGCACGCCAGATGTATCCACGCGTCGGTCTGTACGTCAACAAGATACCAGGTGTCACATTCCTAGCGGCCGTCTGTCGTGGTGTGGGCTACTACAAGTTTCGTTGGGGTAAGTGGCAGTCGCCTCCAGGCCAATACATGGTGATTAGTGCAGCCTTCATCATCGGAGTAGTCGTGTGGGCTTTTGCCTTGACACCGCACTACTTTCCTCATAATGAAGACGGCTCACCACCATTGGCGATCCGAAGCGGCATGATGGCTATTGGCATGATACCATTCATTTTTGCCATGGCCCTCAAGTTGAATCCCATTTCACTATTGACAGGGATCCCGCACTCGCACATGTTATTTTACCACCAAGTTGCAGCTATTGTGCTCTTGTTTCTCTCGATCGTGCATACGGTGCCCTTTGTTTGGCAAGCATTACGTGAAGAAGGATACGAGCGTCTCAAGTACATTTGGTCTGACTCGTACTCGATCTACTGGTCCGGCACCGTGGCGATATTCTTCCTACTTTGGATTGTCGTTTCGAGTCTCGGCATCTTCCGTTGGTTGAGCTACGAGTTCTTCGTGGTACAGCATGTCATTTCATTCACGATTTTGTTGGCGTGTCTTTTTGTCCACGTCCAAGATCTTCTCAACGCGCATGTCTGGCTATGGGCCACGGTGGGTATTTGGATATTCTCAATCTTGGGTCGCTCTTTGATTGTGTTGTTCTCCACGGAATTTTTTACGAGCGGTCGCTCAGAAGTCGAGGTGTCGGCCTCGGTAGGACACTCGCCTGCAGTGGTGCAGGACGAGCCTGCCAAGTTCATTCGCATGAGCTTTGTGACACCGCTGCGCTGGCGTCCAGGACAACACGTGTTTGTTCGCTTTCCTGGAATGGCAGCTACGCAGGCGCATCCATTTACATGTTTGTCGCTTCCGAGCTATTCGCCCCACTTGCCCAACAACCTCGTGTTGCTGGCGCGCGTGCACAAAGGCATCACGCGTCACATTTACAACTACATAATGAAGCACGGTGCTGATGAGACCAAATGCAAAGACGAAGAAATGTCAAGAGTCGCGTCGGACAACAGTTCGAATGATGTGAAGAAAACCATCTCTGATCACACGTTTTATGGGACCGAGAAAGACGTGTCGGATACCCGCTCAATGAGTTTGTCAACCGCTTTAGACGGTCCTTATGGATACACATACAACCTGGATATTTATCAACACTCTGTGCTGTTTGCCGCCGGTTCGGGTATCACGTTCTGTTTGCCCCAGGTAACGGACCTTGTGCGCCGTGCTGCGCTCAGTAAGACAAAGTGTCTTACCAAAAGTGTGCGCCTTTTATGGTGCATTCGAACGCACGACATCATCCATTGGGTTCGTTCAGAACTGCTTGAATTGGCATTTTTAGCAGAGAAAGTGCCCTTTGATGTGGTGGTGGAAGTGTACGTGACGCGCGAACACAGCGAGCACGTTGATCCTGATTTAGGAAATCTCATGAAGGTGTACTTCGGACAGCGTCCAGATATAAAGTCAGTGATCGGAATGGAGGCTCAGCATGCCATGAAGTGCGAGTCACAGAGCCTGTCCGTGTCATTGTGTGGACCGGGCTCGTTTTCCTGCGAGGTGGCACGTACTGTATCCGCGCTGAATTGGAGCATAGCCTTTGGCCGCGCAGGATCTTTGCGCGATGTGCACCTCATATCAGAATCATACAAAATGTAACATGGAATGGGCATCAATAGGAAAGGGAACCAATGATAGGATGACGCACTGCATACTTGTATTAAAGGTGTTCATGATTAGTGCGATGTGGAGGCCAAAAAGTTGACTTTTGCTTTCGTCAATTTTTTTCTGCAGACCATGCCATCCGATTCAGGATCAGGCGGGTTCCAGGCGTATGCGCATCTTTTAGACGCACGCATTCTGCGTGCCCTGGCGGATAATAAGTTTGGTACACCGACACCTGTTCAAAGGGAATCACTGCAATATAGTTTGGGTGGTGCTGCGCGCGATATCCTAGCTCGGGCTCGGACAGGCAGTGGTAAAACACTGGCGTATGGGCTTCCAATCTTGCAAAAGATTGTAGCAACAAAGCAAGGTATCCCGAAATCAAGTACAGAATACTCCGCCACACGTGCATTGGTTCTCGTACCCTCTCGTGAGCTTGCCGAGCAGGCGACACGACAGCTCACCGATGTACTGACATACTGTAATGATATGGTCCGAGTCGCAAATATTGCTCGACCTGTCAAGTCCTCCGTCCAGAAGCTGCTTCTTTCAGAGAGACCTGATGTAGTCGTGGCTACACCATCGCGTGCACTTGCTAGCATGCAAGCTGGAGATCTGGTCGTGCGCAACTCGTTGCAATCGCTCGTCATAGACGAGACAGATTTGGTGCTTTCATATGGCTATGGCACCGATGTGAAGACGATTTTACAAGAAGGATTTCTCTCTCGCACTCACCAAACATTTCTTATGAGCGCAACGCTTGACGATGACACTGAGGCACTACGTGAACTCATGCTCAAGGATCCCGTTGTACTGCGTCCTGAAAATGATACGTCCCTCGCAGAAAATTTGTCGCAATACTTTGTCGAAACATCGGAAGACGAAAAGTTTCTACTCGTGTACGTGATGCTCAAGCTACGCCTCATTCGTGGCAAGTGTCTCTTATTTGTGAATGATATCGACAGGTGCTATCGACTAAAGCTATTCCTCGAGCAATTCGGGCTTCGTACCTGTGTATTGAACGAAGAGCTGCCCGTCAACAGCCGCTTCCACATTGTGGAAGAGTTCAACAAGGGCAAGTACGACTATATCATTGCGACAGATGCGAATGCAGCACCAGAATCGAAGAAAACAACATCATCTCAACGGGGCAAGGAGTTCAACGTGTCGCGTGGTATTGATTTTGTGGCAGTCGCTTGTGTTATCAACTTTGATTTGCCCACGTCGACGCGCGCTTATACCCACCGCATCGGTCGCACCGCACGCGCAGGTAACACTGGTACGGCGCTGAGCTTTGTCGTGCCAAGGCGTGAATTTGGAAAGAAGAAGGCTTTGTGCTGTCCCACATGCAAGCACGACGAACAAATGTGGGAACAAATCGTGGAAGACCAAAAAAGCAGTGGCATGCAAATCCATCCATGGACTTACGACCGCACTCAAGTCGAGGCATTTCGCTACAGAATGGAGGATGCACTGCGTAGTGTCACCAAAGCCGCCATCAAGGAAGCGCGTATACAAGAAATCAAGCAAGAGATTCTTAATAGCGAGGCACTGAAAGCCCACTTTGAAGAGAATCCTCGTGACTTGGAGTATCTTCGTCATGACCGTGCGCTGCATCCTGCGCGTGTCCAAGCGCACATGAAACATATCCCATCCTACTTGCGCCCGCGCATCGCATCGCTTCCAGGCACAGCGCAGTCTCATGTCGGGTATGTACCCAAGAACCGGCCTAAAGTGCCCCAACGTGGGAAAAAGAACACGCCCCGTGGCAAGAGCAAGAAGAAGAGTGATCCCCTCAAGTCGTTTACATAGTGGAGGTAGCTGTGCAAGGTTCACTCCATGCGACGAGCGTCGTCTGCGACCGATGCCTTGCAAACCTGCGAGCGGGAATGGCATCTGCTGCAGTCTTATATATCATACCATGATATACGCGCACAACATGGATTGGATGATATAGCTGCTAGTATGCGCCGCTTGTGTGAGACGGTTATACATGACGAGGCACAGGCGCCGCCCCATGCATTGGGGACATGCTCCGCATACCTTGTGGAGAACAACATCCTCAATGACCTTGTAAGCCTCTGTCTTCCTGATGAACCTCTTGGTATTCTTGATGAGTTCTTACGTATGTGCACGACTCTGGTCCGACATATTCATGTGCCATGGTTTCTTGCCAACGAAGGTGTTGCACATGCATTGCTACAGCTCTTACGATCTTGTAACAAGAAACAGCAAAAACCACCAGGTCTTGTCGAGCTTGTGTATGCGCTATGTGCTCGAATACATCAGCAGCCAGATACGCTGCGCGTGCTTGTGCAATTAGGGGCACAACTTCCGAAAGAAAGACCGGCCGATCGGTTTCCGCTCATGACGTGCATTGTAAGGCATATCACAATGGATGGGCCCTCTGGCCGACATATGCGCACATCGCTTGTATGGGTTATGCATGCGCTACTCACATTGGGTACCAATCACCGGGCTGCGTGGCCGGCCTTGTATTTTGATCAAGCCACTTGCTCTGATTTGGCCCAATCTCTCAATGAGGCCGTGGCGCATGCATTCAATCATTTGCCACACCATCTAGATGCATTAGGGCCAAGGTCCCAAGAAGCATGGGTCTACGATCGTTTTGATAAAAATGTCCAATGGTACGCGTCAACAGTCGACATTCCATGTCTCGGAACTTTTATCGACCTACTGTGGCTGATGCAAAATTTATGGCGTCTAGGTCAAGCGGCCAAAGATGGACTCATCGGTGATCAAGTCGATCAGCTCTTGACCGAAATGACTGATCAGTTCAAGTTGCGTTTTGTCGAGGCATGCCTAGAGCCTGCCATACATGCATGCCGAGAAGAAGCACCGAATACAGTATCACTATATGCCATGTTATGTTACTTGGATGTACTTCTGTGTATCATGGAGCCATGCACGCCTCTGTCAAGATGTATTTCATTATACAACAGAAGCATGTCTGATTTAGTAACCGAAGGGCTACACAGCCCGCCACCGACTGTTTTCTGTGCGTTGCACATGTCCAAAACCTTGTCTCGTTGGATACTTTGGCACGACACTACACCCGGCACAAGTATGCGCATTCGTCGCACCAGTATGGCATTCCCACTAATCGCCATGGCAGAGACATGTCAAACGCCCAGGTTCCGAGCCGCATTTTCGCACAGGTTCCTTCAGCATCTCTTGACGGTGGAACAAGCGATGCGTGACGATCCAATATACCATGACAAACCGAGCCTGTCTCATCAACAGCACTTGGTCTACAAACCAATTGATGTTATACAACAATCAGCGTTGCCTTCCGAACACTCTCTCAGGCCTCTTACATTCAAGCTGCGGCATTTTTTCTCATCTTCTTTCGAGGAAAATATGGCCGTAATCGAGACATTAGGGACGCTCTGTCGCTCTCCTCTACTGCGTCTCAAGGGTCTCATTGAGGGCGGACACGAAGAGATGGACGAAGACACTTTGCCCATTATCACGTTTCTCCTGTACTCGTTGTATCTCCAGTCGCGCTTGTTGCGCAAACAAATACCCGGATTTGACTTGTACCTGGAACATCGCAAAATCGAGTGCCTTGGTCATCCCCTAGAGGAGCCATTGTATAATGAGGATCACAGCGCATGTCCTCTGTTCCATACAAATTCTCCGGAGCAAGGCATCATGATACTCCAAAATATGTTTGAAAGTGGTCAATGGATACCCAAGACCAACGTTCGAACAGAAAGTCCGTCACACATCGTTGATGGCGTCTCTATGGAAAAGGCACGGTCCATAAGAGTGCCAGTCTATCCATGCGAGGCACCTACAAGAGGACCGTGGTCCGATGATACAATCTATGAACCCATTGATGTATCTCTGCTACATGTGCTAGATAACTCAATTGTTCTTGAAGAGGCATGTTTGGAAATGGCATGTGTCTTGCTTCTTCGTGATGCTTGGGGTATTCCATCGTAGTGGAAGGCTACCTACCTTGTTTCTGGTGCATGAATTCATGGCAACGCGTGGTAGGACTCAGTGCTCTGCTATTGGTTTTGGGACTGGTTTGGAGCGTAGGCCAACACCAAGCGTTGTGCACCTCCAGAACTCATCTGGATGCCGTTTTCACAACGCATTGCCTATGATACCCACCCAGTGAACATCACGATCTGGACTCAGTCGGCGCCAATATGACCAATGTCCTGATACTCCTTGTGTAATTTGTCCACTTTCATTACTTCATAAGATCGGGAGCTTTGCGAATGCTCTGTCTCATCAATTGGCTTAGGGATTGGCTGAGGAATCCAAAATCAGACGACTTATGCAAAGATTTTGAGCCCAAATGTCGATGAGGAAAACCTTTTCAGCGTTAAACATTCTCAGATCAAAAAGCCCCGGTGCTTCATCTAAGATTTCTGCATATTACCTTGGTCATGGCTAATGGCTTTATCATAATGTTTCATGGATTGTTTATAGTCCCCCGGGTTATTGAGAAGATAGACAACGGTAGGCTATTACTCATTTTTATGGTAAGCAAGATAAAACTCATAAAATACACTTTGTAGGCATTCCCTACCTGCGTTGAATGGCACCTGTGAAAAGCAGACGTGTTTCAAATACATTTGGCACGATTTGTACTTGACTCACTGTATAAGCTCATGCGCCTTCTATCGCCAAAGATAGTTTCCATATTCCGAGGTGGCACTTGAATCGGTTCGTTTCCTAATGAACAGTCCGATTTGAGATGTTTTAATTGAAGGCATATGGATCATGAATGCGATTAGGATTGTAAAAGAATTTTTCATTGTGCAAAGTATTAGTGTGATTCATACCAGGAGCGACCCATGCGCCCGGGTGAGCCTATAATGACACCAAATAAGTCGCGGGCCGTGTTAATGATTTCGACAGCACTCGCAATGAGACCTCCCTCGTGCTCTTCGACATAATCCTCAGAGAGTGGCACAGGAGGGAAGTAGGAGGAGGGAGCGACAACAGCACCAGTGTGTGGATGGCTCTGACTGTTGCGCTGTATTGCTCCATGACCTGGGCCATGAAACGCTGACGAACTGATGGGAGAATTCAGCGGCGTAGGTCCAACAAAAATAGGTGGCGGACGAATGGCATCCTCATTAGCGGTAGGTGGAATAGGACCAATGGCATCGTTGAGTGTAAGATGTGGTAAATGATCATCAAGTTTCATCATAAGTGGTCTTGTAGGGTCAGAGTTGTCTGTGGAGGGTATCATGCTGGGACTTGAAGGAGGTGGATCATGAGAAACGCCACGAGCTCTTGGGGTCGAAGGAGCAGAGGAAATTTGTGTCGTGTCTGTGATTAGTACGCCGGTGCTAAGGAGTCGTACCTTGTTGGCTAGAACTTCCGAGCAAGGCTAAAGACATGGGGTTGTCGTCTTCATTATCATCAACGTCGTAGTAGTAGTATTCGTACCCATCGTCCGGATCAATGTCAAATTCATGCGAGCCAGGGATTGGGTCATTGACAGAGTAACGAGCATCCAGCTCGCTAGTGTGCCGGCCGTACATGTCATCATCTTCATCAGATACTTCTGAATCAGTAGTGGTCATGCACTCATGACCCATCTTTAGGTAGGTCGGTGGCATCATGGCGATGGTGATATGTCGATCAGACCGCTTCGCCAACGTCATGTTCGGACTTAAGTAGCGGTGTTGCTGCGTCTGATCTCCATACTCGTCTTCAGAATCAGAGCTCTCGCTTTCAGGGTACGATACTCCAATGGACTCGTCGTCTAGAGCGATGCATTGTGATACAAGGGTATTGAAGCTGATGTGACGTTCTCTCCGGGTTGAATGGCTCGTATGATCATGCCCCGGGCTACCCATCTTGAGTGCTTTTTTGCGCGGTTGCTGCTTCTTTGTTGATGCACCCTGTAATGATGGCTGAAACTTGGTCTGTGCTGGTGCCTGATTCGAGTTTTTGGGTTGCGATACATTGAGTGGCGTTTGGAGAATATCGGTGAGCGTTCGGTGCTTCAAAATAGACTTTCTGTCAGAGGAAGAGACGTCAATATTAAGTCTCTCAGCCGTAGATGCAACTTTGGGGGGTGGTGTGGCTTTGGCCTCGCCGTGCAGAGGTCCATAGAGCCATGTCACATCGCTTTCCTTCAGCCAGTTGAGCGTTTGAGGGCTCACGGTCTTCAGCTTACCACGATGCTTGGCCCATGTCCTCCAGCTTGCATTTTCGAGACGCAAACCGTTTGCGATTTCGTTTTTGCGCTTGGTCATGGCCTTCCAGCTATTCCATACGTCCTCATCCTTCCAGTCATGGCTTAGATAGTCCACACAGATCTTAGGGGTAATACTCTCAATCTGCGTGTCATCTGGCGCCGGATTTTCAGTGGATACAGTTGGATACGGTGCTGGAGCTGAGAGCATATCCGTACGCCGGCGCGCAACGTCTTGCCCTGCACGATTGTCACACACCAGTTGGATCCCTCGCGGTAATATGCCTAACCCCACCCTATTTCGCCCGGGTTCGGGTTGCTCCACTCGTTCGATGACTAAGGCATGTAATACACGCGCCCACAGGAAGGGCAGCGTGTGTGTAGTGACGCGTCGCGCCATGAAGACGAACGATGACGCGTCAGCGTACGTTGGGCGCGATGTGATGAGTGCTGCAGCCAAGCAGGGTGTGAATGAATTGCGCGAAGCATCGTGGATACATGCACAACGGCGCGCGTCGGCACTGCAACGCGCTCAGTCATCGAGTCTGGGTGCATGTGCTGAATATGTCCAGGGCCGAGACTATGCACAGCGCGTGCGTCGCGAGTCCAACGACCTTTTGCGTTCTTCACGTTCTTCTGGTTTTGATCAATGTGCACAGACTGGACGCAATGAACGTCTGGAACTGACAGAGGACGTGGAGCGTGGTCCATACACTTTTGAAGCGCCTCTCGACGACGCCACGTTTGAGCGCTTTGAACCTCATGCTCGTACTAAGCTGAGGAAGCGATACATTCCACACGCAAGCGTGAATGCATATATGAATTGCCGCTACGCAATCTCACCCAGCACACTGTACTCTCTCACAGGCCGCAGTGGCTCTTCCTCCGAGTATGTGCGCGACGTCTCCCAACCAGCCATGGACGGCGACTTTGAGGTGCCGCTATATGGCGACTGGGTTCTTTTTGCCGTGATGAGTGAGAAGAGCGCGCTCAAATACACTAATAAAACCCCCTCTGATGCCGCACCCACCAAGTATTTTTCCTGTAAATTACTCGACCTCAACACTCAGTATACGAATATTTACCACGAGCTTCCGGGGCACTGTGTTATGAATATGCTTACATTCGAATCGTCTCGTGGTACCAGTGCGTTCGATAAGCTGTGGAAGGAACGGGACGGTGTGCTGCTAGCCATCCTGAACCCCCGCATCATGCGTGCCCGAAAAGGATCCAACGAACTGACTATTTCGCCGCGCTCTGCTGACTCTGTCCTCGTGCTGGGCCTGGCAGAACAATATGGCCGCTGTGAGGCGCATTGCAGAGACGGCTCACGATGTACAGCTTTTGTGTTGCGACATCCCAAGAGCCAGGGCGTATGCGCCATGCACCTCGAAAAGGCCATTGCTGGACACCAACGCTCACGAATGGAGTTTGCCACTGCCGCGGCATCGTATGTCGTCCCACCGCCGTCAAAATTGCTTCCTACGTATAGCCATCGCCCGAGCAAGCGAGTTCGGCCCCCGATGGATGGGCTGCATTATGTCGTGCCTGGCATCGCGCCATCTAACTGCGATCCTGGCAGTCACATGTATGATATATCCTCCCAGCTTGGTCGTGGCCTTGAGCAAAAAAGGCAGCGCAAGCGTCGGGAGCTTGAAGAGGCAGGCCAGCTTTCCAAGCTCCATGCTCACGGCCCCGAACCCAAGAATCGGCGCATGTTAGACGCACAGCTTCTAGCAGATATGGATCAGAATAGCAGTGCAGCTCAAGCTCTACGTACAGCACAGGCGACGCTGCGCGGAGAAAATCCCAAAAAGCAGCAAGTCTCGCATGCAAGCACAACAAGTATACCTGAAAGTGGCACAGCGTCGCGTCTGTTGGCGCGACACACGGCATCTGCTGCTTCGCTGCCACCCGCCAAGTTGCATAGCACACCGTTTCGGTCAAATGTACTGGAGCGCGATAATCCCGCTGCTCGGCATTTCGAGCTACTTAAACGAAAAGAGCCTTCAACTACAGATGATGATGATCTCGTTATCATTGCAGGCTAACTATGGTTGCGTACCAGTTGGCACGGCGTCCAAAGCAAGTTTGAGGAGCGCTATCTTGCGACGCAGCACCTCAATAGAGGCGGGTAGCAACTGCTCCGGCTCATATATACCCGTAGACTCCACGCTAAACAGAAAGTGATCCTGAATTCGACCGAGGCGCACAAAACCCTCAAACTCAGGATGCCGAAGTACTTCACGGCTCACCGTGTCTTTGCGTGCATCAACAACACGCACGCCGTTTTCACCGCCTTGCTCCATGACGCCTTCAGGGAAGCATGAGATAAATTTAGGGATCAAAGGCTCTGGGATTGGCTTGAGAATCTCAATCAGAGGCAAGAGCCGATATGTAGCCGTCGCTACGGGCGAGAATTTTGCGTGATCTTTGCCAATTCCTTTTTCGCAGTGCAATTCCATCTCCATACTCTGCCCAAGAGCCATTTTTGCGATGACAATATCCGAATGCACAGGACGTGGCGGGCAGTCTGCCATCGTCTCAGCCTGGTCGCCCTTGGGGTCCCACTCAAGCTGCGAGGAATACACGTAGCGACCTTCGATGCCCGCATCCTTCGAGGCGCCCCGCTTTTTGCACTCAGCCTTTAGGTTGAATACAACCGTGTTTTGATCATTGGCTTCGTCGTCCATCTTAAATGACAACTTTCTGGGATCAATCGCCAAAGGAATCAAACCCAATCGATGTGAAAGTACCTCATCCTGGATAATGGATGTATTGTTCCATATATACACATGCTCAATTGCCACAGTAGGCACTTCTGCAATAAGAACACGACGAATGGAATTCGCTATACTCGCATCGACTCCGACCAAATCAAATTCACACAGCTCGGTCGTCCACCTTGTTACGTCCACACGAAGATGCTGCTTGAACTCGTCATAGTCCCAAGCACCTGAGCCACCAGGATGGTGGCGCGGATAGGAGGTAGACGACACATTGCCTACCCTCTCTGGCAGGATTTCTACAACATTGTGTCTGTCCATGCTCTGTGACCTGCAGCTGGTCGATGGACAAAATGCACAATGCTCGAGTGACCAAAAAAATATGCCCACGTGACTCTGGATCCGCATGAACTATTCTGCGATAAGCTATGATACAAAGCTGAGGATCTACCAAAGAAGGTCAAAGTGGCCAGGGCGATACAAAAGGGGGCTTAGTTCAATAAGCGCACCATCAATTTCGAATGGCGTAATGTTGCATGGTTGAGGCTCTATTGCATCGGCCAGCTTAAGTGCATCAGTGTCCCTTATCGAATGGAATGAGCGCGTAGACCCTTGTAAGTAAAGAACCTTGACATTGGCACGTAAAACCGAGCATAATGCCATAATTTGAATATGATCCGCATCTTTACCAAATGCCTCAACTTCCTGTAGACAGAACTCCTCCATGCTCGACACAGAGGCATTCTCACTTGCAACAAACGGGAAATAGTCATCCTGATGAAGCTGTCGAATGTCAGCGCTTTATATGCATTATAATTACCTTGAGATAGGCGCTAGCAATAAGACGCATATAAACAACAATACTGTTGCTAATCTCAGGATCATTAAAATCCCTCATCAGCAGCTTCGAGCGAGTTTGAAGGTAAGCAGGTCCAAACTTGGTCGCCTCTATCACAAGTTTTTGAAACGGTTCGAAAAAGTCTCGGGCGATTTCCTCGTCAACACCTGTTCGCTTTAATAGGTCAAGCGTGGACTCGACGCGTTGACATATTGCTTCCCTTCGAGTCCTGTCATGAGTATGGATAATGGCATTCACAAAAGCATAACTGAATGCTCGATAAAAGCAATTACCATCTCCCTTCAATCGCTGCAGACTTGTATACGTAGACACCTTTGACAGCCATTCGATACACTCAAGAAACATAGGGTTATGCTTATACTCTTGGGCTAAAACTCCCACTGGTTCCGCATCCTGAATGAGAGAGGGAGATACCGATACGGACTCATTCATCACACCTTGGTTTAACTCGTGAATTTGTGCATCACTCAAACTCTTGTAGTCGTACATGTCAAGTTGTGCATCAGTGGCGTGTCCGGAATAAGGAGGGTCAAAAAATCATTTAATGCAACTATCTTTTTAAACTTATATGTTAAAATAATATCATAGTAATAGCAACATTGGAAAGATAGTATAGTTTGATTGATATTATTTTAATTGATTTATTTTTAATTAAATATATTATAAGGAAAATAATGTGCTTTAAAGTTTTTTAAAAGTGATAGTAATGTTAAATGTGTGATATGTATTCGAAGAAAATATATTTGAATAAATCGAAATCAAATAAATAAAATTGTTTATCGCAATTTATTATTACATTTCGCGTTATGATATTGATTTTAGAGAATTCTAATCGGTATGTTGAATTTATTTGGAAAAAATTTTTTTGGCTAACAAATCTTGGTAGCGGTGTTGTGTACCTCTACTTCACACCCGTTTCATGTAATGGACCATGCGGCCGCGATACCTGTTAGCGACCTCATTTTCCCGAGTGATTTGAACAGGAAAATTCGAACAGCTGGCTTGTATGTTGAATAGACTCATCTCAGCTGTGTTGCCTACAACCATGTCAATGCTCATGTTGTTCTTGAGCATGAAAACGCGTATCTTCTTGCTGATATCTCACTCTTGGTAGATGAAGGACTGTTGTCCTTACCTGCTTATTCCAAACTCGTATGCATCGGTACGCTCGATCGTGCGCACGAGGATGAGATTCGTTCCGTTGATTTGGCACTTGACCAAGCGCACAAAAATTATACCTCTTCGCCCATGATTCTGCGCGTCATATTTGCTAAGGTGGATGACGACCTTGATCTACGTCTTTGGGTATCTTCTGCGCGTAAGATTCGGGAGGCTTTCTCCGTCAAGACACGGCTACGAAACGGCTGTGTCTAGGTACCCATCCCAGTGTGTTAGTCTCCACTTGTTCACCATTATGAACGCATCTCGAGTGGATCGTGACCGTGTTCGAGATGGTCCGATGACGTACCATGGTGTGTATATGAATCACTTATGTAGAAACGGTTGATATGATAACAGAGATTTGTACGTGAGTATGAGCTGATGCAGTGGAATGTGCTTTCCACACGATACTATGTGTTCGCCGAGTATACCCCGCGAATGCGTTTGTGCGGCGCCGATTGTATGATACGCCCGTATATGAGAGCCGGCATCCAGGCCTCAGTGAATATATCCACAGTGTCGTGCGAGCCATTGCGCATGAGCTAGAGGAGTCGACAGTACGTCAGGTTATCCTGGCAATATACCATGAAGATGCGCCAGATGAAGCACTCGAGGAATTTGTTTTTGTGCTTACCTTCCTTCTTTCAGACGCTGACAAGCGCGACCGAAATCTTGTAATTCGTGGGAACATATCGAGAGCTACTGCGGAGCTTGTTGCGCGGCAATTTCTCCTGCAGATTCTCACGTGTGAGTCTCGTCTAGAGCCCATGGCCTCGGATCGGCCTCGCACATTCCGCATCTTGCTGGATGTAGCAGAGGGATGTGCACCATCAGGCGGCATTGACGAGCCGACCTTCGGAGCATGGGTTCCAGCCAGTGGTATCCCATTTAAGGCCAACGCCCAGGATGATGGTATTGCTACGGTATCTACGACAGCTCACAACAGTGTGGAATCGATGCCTCTGATACATCCTCTGCATATCCTGGAGTCGGGCATTATACATATGGCGCTGCATGTGGAAGAGTCGCGTGAGCGTAAAGAATACACAAAAGCTTATGTGCCGAATGTATTCATGTCAAGCCAGCACAGCAGCACACCGACTGCGTCTTTGCCGCGTGATTTGGACGATCCTGCCATGGACGAGTACGATCCAAGTCAGGTTCCCGTACGCAAGCGCAAGCTGTATGCACAGGTTCAGGGAGGAAACGGGCCCATGTCTGACGATTCCAGTGAGTCGTTCTCGAGCGATGGGGGACATAGTGATACAAATTAAGAAGACACTTCGGGTGCCGCCTCTTCTGCTGTTTTTATATTCTCTCCATTTGATGTATGTTCTGGTTGTGGTGTAGATTCTTCCGTCTCGAATTGAGCGACTTGCTCTGTTCGCACCCATTTGAGAATGCGGAATGGCGACGACGATCGCATGGCCTCAGCATCTGGACCAAGGCGCTCCGTCATGCTCTGGCCCGGTGCAACCGGCCGCTCAATTGCCGATGGGACAACCCACTCTTTTTTCCAGATGGACACAGGCTCCCGGAAACTGCGCTGCAGTTCCTGCTCGTGTCCAAACCGATGACTTGTCGAACGTGACATGCTCCCAGGTGGAGTTGGGATGGCAAGCTGTTTTCCCTCCACTATCTACGTGTCTGTGACAGGGTTGGCCAGTAAGGCCGTGGGCGCCATAGGCCGTCGCGAGTATAGCGCGGATTCAACGGAAAGTGAACGCCTGTTGAGGCTCGGCGCACGATAGGCAAAACCCAGCCGTGAGGTGGGCCAAGGCTGAGCTGCATATTGAGGAGGAATGGTGGCCGCGTTAGCCATGTCCAGGAGGAGGGGATCAGCTTAGGCTGCATCGATGTACATGCGCCGTAGGACGTGTTGGAGTTTTGCGTACTGGACATGCCCAGCATTTTTTCTAGAAAAGCCTCGCGCTCGTTCGCACTAAGTGACGCTGTGGCGTATTCCAGCTCGTCCATGTTGGCGATCCACCATGGATTGCCATCACGATGCGGATCGCCCCACTCGTAGTTCCATTCATGCAGCATCTGCCGCCGTGCGCGAAATCGGCGCCAGACTGCCATCGGTCCGGTGCCAAGTGTGCCGCCTTGCCCCGAGGCTGAGAAGTAGCGATGTAGAATGTGCCCTTCACGTGAGCGAAACGCGTTGATCGCACGCTGCTCGATGGACGTGAGGTTGTGGCCGCTCATGTGGACATGTACAAAAACGAGGGAGCAGGTGAATAGGAAGAAAAAGAAGCCAATGGCGAAGAGGCTGATCATGAATCCATCGACAGCCCAGTCGTGGATGATGTCGGACCATGACGATGATGATGAGTGGGAGCGCACGCCGCGTGCAAAAAGAGGCGCCATGCTCACAACCACATACAGTGAGAGGATAAGGCCCCATAGGACGGTAGAAAAGTAGAAGTGGTAGTTGTGGGCCCCGACACATCCGCCAATCCATGGACAGTGGTGGTCCATGCGCAGCACACAAGCACCGCATCGTCGGCAATGGTGGGCGCGTGGTGGGCGTGGGCGCTGGCAATGTGTGCAATAGAGATATGCGGGACTGTACAGCGGCATGTCGGATGGTAAGCGATACGGCTTGGGCAGTCGTGGGTCGATGGGCGGTGCGAGTTCCGCTGCTGCCGCATCGTGGGCCCCTGGTGGTGCGCCGGAGGGAATGTGCGCCGGGATTGGCGGTGGCGGTGGCACTTCTTCAGCCGGTGTGCTGAACGGTTCGTCCTCTCCCAATGAGCTTGGACCGGTGGATGGCGGCATCGTCGATAGCGGCACGGACGACGAGGTATCTTTGCCCTGGGAGTGCGCACCTCCATCGATGGGCGACATGTCGAGACCGGCTTCCATGTCGCGCCAGCGCCGCTCACGTTCCTCGGGGGGCGAGAAGAGCTGGGTATTTTGTACACTGTGTACAAGCTCGTCACTGTGGGCGGGAGGCGCGCGCTCGATGTCGATGGGCGCGGACGACGCGAGCTGTGCGGGCGGTGTCGGAACGTCCTTCGTGAGGTCGTGCACGTACCCGGGGTGCGAGAGCACGACGGTAGCGAAGCACCATAGAAAGATGCACCATATGACGAGGAATCCAACGAGCAGGCCGACCCCCTCGGCTCGCGAGCCAAGGGCTCGTGGCTTTTGCACGATCATGGGGTAGCACACGCGCCACAGGTACATGGCGCATGTCCACAGGACACAGACGGCCACGACGGATGTGTGTGCATACCTTTTCCACCATGGATCTGGCTGAGACTCGGAGCGGACGCGGCCGCGCACGCGGATGCCAAGACACCTCAGCACGCCCAGCGAGGCAGGCGGCATGGTCCAGGGACAGAAGCAAGATTCCTGCCACGTGACCCCAACAGGAGCTGGCGCCGCGGATCCAGTTCAGGTGCGTGGAGCTGCGAACCATGTCGGACCGACGGCGGATTGTGTCGCTGCTGGGTTCTGTCCTGATTGCACTATCAGCAGGCAGCACGTACGTGTTTAGCACGTATGCGCCGCAGCTCCAGGATGCGCTGCACTTGTCGAGCACGCAGCTGAATGTGCTGGGCCTGGCAGGCAATCTGGGCATGTATATGTCGGGCCCGATATGGGGCCGGTGGATCGACCGCTCGGGGCCGTACGGTGCGATCACCAGTGGTGCGTTTCTTGTGCTGATAGGCTATGGCATGCTATCGCGTGCGTACAAGTACGGCTGGACGAACGTCCCTGTCGTGGTCCTGGCGCTCTTCTGCCTGCTGACAGGACTTGGTAATTCAGCAGGCAACAACGCCGCCATCAACGTGCAGGCGCGCAGCTGGCACGAGCAGCAGCGTGCGTCGGCGATGGCGCTCGTGCTTTCTGCGTTTGGCCTGAGTGCGTTTGTGTACTCGACGCTGTCGCACGCCTTCTTTACCGATAATGTGACGGGGTACCTCGACCTGCTGGCTCTCGGCAGTTTCACCTGCTTCCTTACAGGCATGGCGCTGATTAAGATTGTGCCGCCGCAGCCCGTGTACCTGCCCGAGCACCCGATTGCAGAGGAGGCGGCGCGCCCTGTGACGTCTCAGCGCAAGATGCGCCGCTCGACGTCCGAGACAAGCGCGCGAGTCATTGCATGGATCCAGGACGTGCACGAGTCGGAGTATCATGTGCCAGAGGCGCAGCAGGAGGATGCGGCTGGGCATGATGAGGTCGACGAGGCGCCGCTGAACATCACGGGCTTCGCTCTTCTCCGTGACACGGACTTTCTGCTCCTGTTCACCGTCATTGGGCTGCTGAGCGGCTCTGGCCTGCTGCTGATCAACAACGTCGGCACCATGACACGCGCGCTTTGGGACTATGCCGAGAAGCAGCACAAGAACCCGCTCGAATCAATGCAGCTCGCGGCTATGGGCGGCGTCACTGTCGAGCTGCTCAAGAAGAAGGGCCGGAAGATGGCGATGCAGAAAGTGCAGGCGCTCCAAGTGTCGTGTCTCAGTGTTGGCAATGCTACGGGGCGCATCCTCATTGGATTCGCGTCCGACGTTCTCGTGCACATGACACGAAAGGCGTCGCACCGCACCTTTTTGCTCCTGCCCATCGTGCTTCTGGCCATTGTGTCGCAGGGCCTGGCGGCGTGGCCGAACGTGATCACGACGGTGCATCGCTTGCTCTTTGTTTCAGGCATCACGGGTCTCATGTACGGCTTCCTGTTCGGTCTTGGTCCTGTGCTTGTATTTGAATGGTTTGGTATGAGTTCCTTCAGTCAGAACTGGGGATGGATGAGTTTTGCGCCGGTCATTGTCGGCAATGTGTACAATATTATGTTTGGAAGGTGCGTACCAAGAGTGACTGACATGTGCCAGTGTGTACGATGCGCATGTGCCGAAAAGCGGCACACACAGCCACCGCTGCAAGCTTGGTGAGGACTGCTACCGCTCCGTCTTCAAGGTGACGTCGGTCGGGTGCATGATCGCACTCGTTGTGTGCACCGTCCTCATTTTCCGCCGCGTCCACGGCCTGCGAGCGAAGCTCGCGACGCTGTTTGGCCGGCGCAGGCTAGCTGTTGAATAGACGCGAATGCAATTGATCATGACGTGCTTGGATAATCTCGCCCAGCGGCCATGTCGTGCAGACCAAGTCGAGGTCTTCATCGTCGTCATCGCCGCTCTCTGTGATCAGCTTGTCGCCCGCCGCAGACGAGACGCTCGCGGCGACGCGCTCGACAAGCGGACGCAAGTCTGATGCCAAAAGACGGTGCGCGAGGTACGGCCCGATCGTATTGAGTCGGATCGAGCAGGACATGAGGTTGCGTGCCTGCAAGAACACGTGGTGATGGATCATGCGCTCGAACGACAGGCCTACACAGCACGAGAAGACGCCTGTGCACACGGCGAGATGGCCCGCAAGCTCGTCGGATGGGAGCGCGAGGGCGCCGCCTGCTAGCCGTGCGCCGCCACGCCGGATACGCCGCCGGAGCTCCTCAACCAGGGCATCGGCGCGCGCCGAGGCATCAGATCGGAAGAGCACACGTCTGAACTCG
>ERZ501061.220-NODE-220-length-22016-cov-4.278539_pt1 | contig 22016 bp, 18 predicted proteins | sample MGYA00510854_ERZ501061 | MGnify/ENA primary metagenome ERZ501061 (study PRJEB25958, sample SAMN03398515) | human skin metagenome | study: EMG produced TPA metagenomics assembly of the Human Skin Microbiome Metagenome (human skin metagenome) data set.
CGGATCACCCGCTTCACGCCCCGTCTCGATGATGATCCCGCGCAAGCAGACACCGATCTTGTCTCCCGAGCAGGTTGCGGCCATCTCGGGCACGTCTTTACCCCGTGAAACACCGCCCATGGTTCCAAGACGTGACAGTGCATCGCCCATGATGCCACAGCCGGTGGCACAAGAGTCGCGTCCCACATCGTCATCGCCATTGGTGCCTCACGCCGACCAAGACAAACCGACACATTCCACGGCGTCACGCATACCGTCAGGTGAACATGCGCCTGCCGCGCCGGACCTGCCGCGCGACGTTTCTGCAGAAAAGAATGCGGCGCGTGCCGCCGCGTCCTCCAAGCTGTCAATGCCATCGCCCCGGCAGCAGCCAGACGGCAATGTGCCTGTCATAGCTGACAGGCACACTCTGCAGTCCGGGATAGATAGCGCAGCTGCGACGGCCGACGCATCTCGACCGATCAAACGAGCCGATGAAGAGCCTCGTCATGACCACTCGCCGTTCATGCGACCAGCAGAAACCACGGCCGCTACGATGACTGTGCCCCCCCATGATCCTGCAATCCCAACGGACGTCGAGACGACAAGCACGCCACGACCGGCGTCGCCGCTACTTTCTTCCTCTTCCGCCAACGCGGAGCCACGAGCGATGCACGAGTCTACCAAGTTGTCACCGCCCATTGTCGGCGCCGTATCATCGCCGCGTGCGTATGACACTCAGCAACTTGTCACCGTATCCCACATCACACCTGTTGCTCACGAGCCGCCTTCCCGGGCAGCCGCGACGACGGCACCTTCGGCATGGCCGCCGATGGCATCGACAGCATCCACACTACCGGCTACCATCCCCCCTTCTGTCGAGTCGCACACAGATGCCATGGGCCAAGGGATACAGTCGCCCGCGTCGCAAGATGCGCCGTCTGCCACGCCGCTCGCAGTGCCTACGCTTTTACAGAGGTCGCCGCCGTCCACGTCGTCCCCCGACAATCACAGCCCCGTCGCGCCTCCCATGTCATGGACAACGCTTCCTCCCTATGTGTTCAACAGCTCGGCGGCTGCGTACTTGTCACCACCGACGCCCGAGAGTCCCGATGCTTTTGCTGATGCAAGTAGCGAATTCGGTGCACCATCTATACAGAGTCCGCTCATGAGCGGTCCGACCCTGCCTGGGGTCGCTCCGGCCTTGCCGCAAGCAGTGCCGCCAGCAGCCAAGCCACATGACTACCGACTGAGCTGCATCACCGAGGTCAGCGAAGACGATGCAACGCGCTCTTCACACCGCTTCTCGGCCACATCTCAGCCCATGGAAATGGCCTTGCGTGATGCCAGTATACAGACGCTCGTGGAATCTGACGGGCCGACGACGCGCGCTCCTGTGGAAGAAGTGGCCAAAGAGAATCACGGGCGCCCCTACCAGGCCGACACATATGGCACTCTTCACCGCGGTCCAACGCAACCAACACACCAAGTTGATGGTGCAGATGAACTCACACGCCATGAGCATTCGAATGTGCACCAGGATCGTCATGTCCATGAAAGCCCTGATGTGCAGGAAGATCGTCACGTGTATGGCGGCCGCGACACGCATGGCCTGGATGAACACGAGAGCGCCGGCTTCGACCGAATCCCCGAGGCCCGTCACATCAACAATGTCCACACTCATGAGCTCCAGAATCATGCGAGCGACGCCGAGATACCAGCTGCAGTGCCAGATGCTTCCTCCACAGCGCCGACCGACACACTATCCATGGAGCATGGCAGCAGTGTCTCGTCGACTCTCGGTCAAACCTACTCTGCGACCAGCTCCGTCGCGGATTCGGAGCAAGAGCATGACGCCAAGCGCCGCGCTCGTTGGAGTGGTCTGTATATGGATGCTTTGGATGTCTTGGATGCACCGGATGAAAACGCCTTCGTTCATGCTCCGACCGAGCCTAGACAGCCTATTGATCGCAAGACCGACTTGCCTCAGAGCGTGCCATATGCAATACTCCCAGATACGGATGCTGAAGAAATGGTGGGTAGTGACCCCGAGTTGCAGCGCATGACGGATGGAAACACTACGCTCCATGCCCAGCAGCCTGACAACACCGCAGTTGAGCGTGCAGACACACTAGCTGGCGAACCAGCTGGCCCTACACGGAACCCGTTCCTTCTCCCCCAAGGCACTGAGCCACGAAGCGAGCCTTTTGCGCCATGGCTCGAGCTTGAGTGGATGAACAAAAATACCCAACCACCCACACGTCCGGCAGAGCTGGCTGGTGCCTACGTACCGTTTCTCAGAGACTCTCTCAACGCGACAGACTCTCCTGCCGAGGGGCAGAAAGACACTAGGCTGCCTTTGCCTACAAAGGAAGCTTCTCCTCCGCACGCAGTTGCAGAGTCTTCGTCTACTACCATGCCGCACAAGTCGAGCTTCAGACGTGTGCCCCAGCCCACGACACTGGAGTCCGTGCCCGATGCCGAGGCGCCAGCTGACAACAGCATGACTTCTGTCGCCGTCGCGAGTGCCAACGACTACGATACGCCCGGCACTCACGCTCCCATGGATGCGTCCATGACGAGTCGGACATTCACATCACGTGATATCGCGCCGGCAGACTCTCAGCCGCCCTCTGTGTGGATGAAGAAGGCGCCACAGGACAACGACAGGGACTTGCTTAAGACGTCGCATGCGCAAATAGACGAAGTGCCAAGTCTTGGCATTCCGTCGCCGAAAAGCATGCATTTGTCCACGGAAGAACCTTCTGAGACGCCAATGAACTCTACGATGCCACTTCTCACAGAGCCTGTCTCCACACCCACAGCGTCGTCTGCTCCCGCAACTGCTTCCAAAGTACGAGTCCTATCAACATCAGAGCTGCCAGCAGCTGCAACTGAAATCGCTCCCGAAGTGTCGACATCACCGGTGCAGGCTCAAGCTCAAGCTCAGGCCCAGGCCCAGGCTCAGGTGCCCGCGACATTAGTGCGCCACATGGATATGGCTCCGTCCGTCAACAATACCAATCACATCGCAATTTCTGAACTCAACGCCTCGACGACTGAGTCGCTTGCGAATGAAAACACAGATGCGATATCTCCAGTACGACCAAATTTTGCCCAAGGCGCTGGACCAAGTCAAGCAAGCTCGTCTGCTGACAGTGCGCCTGCATTGACACCGACTGCGCCAGCGGATACCAGACAAGATCAACAGCTCGTTGAGAATTCCCTTCCCAGATCGAGGTCATCCATGACCAAGCTTGCAGGATTCACTCGCCCGAGTTTCTCATTCGACAACTTGATGCAAAAGAGTCATTCTAGACAAAGCCACCAGAGCTCGGCCAGCTCGCCGAAGCCTGATAATGCCTCCACATCCAAGAAAGCGTTGCCCACAAGTCCAACACCGACTACGGACACACCCACGTCCTCTGCATGGCCCCAAACCGTCCAGGCCGACACATCGAGCGATTCAGACTGGGCTTCGTCGCAGCACGCACGCCAGCCCATAGTCGTGAGCACCAGCACTATTCGACGTGTTGATCCGTCTGTCGAGCCCCCGAGACTAGACTGGCACACCTTCAGCGACGAGACGCACGAGGCTGACACAAGTATTCCTGGCGAATTCCCTGTGTCATAAGAGTAAGAGTAATAGCAGCTGCATAGTATTCACAAGCAATAAATGCCATCACATTCCATGCCCTCGACATGATTATGCCGCAGCCGACACTTGCGCGGCACCTGTATCCATGCAGGGCAGAGTCCCTTGATCATCCTCGAGGTCCAGCGGATCGTAAATGACCCGGATAATCAACGTGCAGCTCGGACATCGAGCGACATCTTCTTCTGCTCGGAGCTGCAGCAGAGAAATCTCGAAGCGATCGCCACACGGGCACGGGTAATGAAACACCTGCTTAGATTCGTCATAGTCCATATCCTCTAGCTCAATCTCGTCGTAGTATGATAACGGCATACTTGAATACGTAGATGTGACGGTCGTAGAAGACCCACTGGGAGTGCTAACACGTAACTGGAATTTAAGCTTCCTATCGCCCACGCGATGGAACAAAGATGAAAATTTTGACCCAGAATATTGGTTGCCACTCATCACGTGTCGCTCCACTACACCATCGGTCTCAGAAAGGAGCATGGCCAAGAGCCGGCGAGAGCAAAAGGAGCAGCAGCAGCAACAGCATGGTGCGGCCATCTCAGATGAGCGCTTCGACTTGTCATCTTGGGAACCAGCGTCACATACAGAGAAGAAGCGCAAGCTCGAGGATACGGATGATGACGTGCTAGGAAACAAAACCGACAACGGCTCACCAGACAGTGACGCTGACGACAACGACAACGACATGCATAATCATGAGGCACACGAGTCATACGAACCGCATGGATCGGAAAGCGTGCTTCCTGTTCTTAGCAGGGAAGAGCTTGAAGAATACAAAAAGAAGCAACAAAAGCGTGGTGTTATCTATCTGAGCCGCCTTCCACCGGGCATGACACCAGCCAAAGTGCGACATATATTTTCTCAGTTCGGCGAGGTTGGTCGCATCTACTTGCAACCAAAAGACAAGCAGAATTCTTCTTCTTCTTCTAGCAAAAAAAAGAATCGTCCCTCACACTTTTCCGAGGGTTGGATCGAGTTTGTATCGAAGCGCGTGGCACGAACCACAGCTGAAATGCTGAATGCGCAGCCAATCGGAGCCCTGGGCGGTGCATCGCATTCTTCCCGGCGCTCACAATCAGGGGCAGGCGCTATTAATCGATGGAAAGATGACGTTTGGACTATGAAGTACTTGAAGGGTTTCCGGTGGCCCATGCTCATGGAACAATTGTCGCATGAACGAGCAACGCATGCGGCACGTCTGCGTATGGAACTTTCTCAGTCGGCGCATGAGCAACGCGACTATCTCCGGAAGGTTGAAAGGTCCCGTATCCAGCGGAAGAAGCAGGCAGAGCGTGCAGAGCCGCCCACAAACGAGGATGAGGCCCCCGCACCCAAGCGCAAGTTTCAGCAGCGAACACCCGTGTACAGAGATGTTCGTGATCAACGCGTGCAAAATCATAGCAGAACCAGTGCACCTGCTGGACAGGACATGGAGCGTGTTTTATCACAGATATTCTAGATAGACACCAACTCAAAATAAAGATATCGCGGGTGGCGTCTTGTAGTTAATATGCATCGAGACTACACTATCACAGTAGCAACGCCCCCCAGCTGCTCAATCATCGCATCGATTTCGTCTTGGTCATTCATATCAAGCTGTCCCATGTTAGTTCTCACTTGTCCACGTAGCCCATTGCAAAGAAAACTGGTACGTACAGACTCAGCGGTATCGTCGTCGCCAACACGCTGACCATCAAAAATGAACCGGACACTGTTCTCAGGCTTGCCCATACGCTCAGCGTAGGCGCGCTTCAGCTTAGCAAGCTTCGTCGTCCGCTTCACCTTGAAGAACACCTCGTTGCCTTCGGCATCCTTGACCTTGATATTCAGCTGTTCAGGTGACACTTCTGGCTTTGGCACTGTCTCTTCCATCGTTGGATGAACGCTCTTCTAAGACCAACACAGTCGCACATCCCACCCACCTTTATTAGATCATGGACCGATGCACCTGAGAGGTGTGTTATAGCGGGGCCAGGCTGGCCTTACTAGGACCGTCCGTGTACACCTGCTAGGGCGGGGCAAGGGTGGGATAGGCTGACAGACACTAGCACGAAGTTGAGAGTGCCGAGCTCTCTCACGTGATGCACTTTGCCACGCAGGGTTCTTCGGAAGGCCTCGCTCCTCAACACTTATTTACACCACAGACCACAGACAGACGACACACTCCAAGCATGGCGTCAAACGCGACTGCAAACCGTGTCGCGCGGTGGATCCAGGATAACCGCGTGGCAGTTGTGGCTCTTGCTGCTACTGCCACCGTTGCCAGTGCGGCTGGCCTTTATTTCCTCGCAAGCTCATCGACCGTGCCTCGTGCACCGACGCAGCCCAAGTCCTCGTCGTCATCGGCGGCGGCTTCAGGAACATCATCCACAGCATCCAAGAAGAAGCGTGCTAAGAAGTCGTCAAAAAAGTCAACGAGCAAGTCGGCAGCTGACGGACCCATCCTTGACGATGCATCCGACGAGAGTCTTGCCGAGCTGAGCGAGTCTGAACTGCAACGTCTGCCTCAAGAACGCAAGGATTCTGTTGCGCAATACCTGAAAGGTTTGGGAAACAAGGCCTATTCGAATAAGAAACATGAAGAGGCTATTCAGCATTATACCAAGGCTCTGTCCATCGTTCCCTCCGCCGTGTTCTACAGCAACCGCGCGGCTTGCTATGCCAATGTCGGCAAGCCAGAGAATGTCATCAGTGACTGCAATGAAGCTCTGAAGCTTGAACCAACCTACATTAAGGCTCTTAACCGCCGCGCTGTCGCTGCTGAACAGCTGGGCGAGAAGGCTGAGGCTGACAATGCTGAGGGTGAGAAGGCCCGTCGTCGTCTCGAACAGAGTCTTTCCGACTTTACGGCCGTCGCGATCCTCGGTCAGTTCCGCGACACGAGTGCTACAACGAGTGTAGAGCGTGTATTGAAAAAGCTTGCATCTAGCAAGGCGAAGCTTATCCTAAGCCACCGCGAGCCGCGCTTGCCTAGCCCAACCTTCGTCAAGGCATACCTGGATGCGTTCCGTCCAAAAGACCCACCGTCTATCGCTGACGGCGCGCCGCAGGGAGACAAGACTCTCCAACGTGCATACGAAGCTCTCCAGGCTCAAGATTACGCACACGCTCTGACGCTGTTTGAAGAAGCAATTAAGCAGGGCTTGTCGTCCAAGGAACTTGAAGCAAACGCATACAACATGCGTGCTACTTTCATGTTCGTTATTGGTTTGGCGAAACGTGCGCTCGAAGATCTAGACCACAGCACGGACTTGTGCCCGGACTACCTGCAAAGCTGGGTCAAGAAAGCCAGCGTGCATGTGGAATTAGGAGACAAGGACGCAGCATTTGCGGACTTTGACCGAGCCATTGCAATCAACGCAGACGACCCGGACATCTACTATCATCGAGGTCAAGTGCACTTTATCCTTGGTGAGTTTGATGCGGCACTGAGCGACTATGAAAAGTCCACTTCGCTCGATGACACATTCATCTTCTCACAGGTGCAGCATGCTGTAGCAAGCTACAAGCTGGGCAACATCGCTCGTAGCACTGCTGCCTTCTGCCGGATCCTCAAAAAGTTTGAGAACTCGTCAGAGTCCTACAACTACTTTGGCGAGCTTATGCTCGACCAGCAGCGCCATGAAGACGCGGTCGCCAATTTCAACAAGAGTATTGAACTAGAGCGGAAAAAGTCAAAGGGTACGAATGTTCTTCCAATGATCAATAAGGCTCTTGTGTTGTTCCAGTGGAAGCACGACTTGGCAGGTGCTGAGGCTCTATGCCGCGATGCTCTAGAGATTGACCCCGACTGTGATGTGGCGATCGCAACTCTTGCACAGCTCAGTCTGCAGCAGAGCAAGATTCCCGAGGCGATTGAGTACTTCCGCCGCTCTGCGGACATCGCACGCACTGAGCCAGAACTCGTGAATGCTATCACGTACGAGTATGCCTCGCGTGCGCAATTGCAATTCATCCGTGACTATCCTGAGCAGGGCGCGGCTTTGAGCCAGATTGCCAGCTCGCTCATGTAAGTAGGTTTTTTTTTTGAGTTTTTGTCTGGAATGATGATGTCATGCTTTCCCTCTCTTTCCCTCTCTCCCTCTTTCTCTCTATCTAAGCAATTCTGACCATGCTCCTGAACGACCGAATTGTGCACGTTCGCGAAAATCCCATGCTCGGTGTCGAAGCTTCCCCCAGACGGCCTGATTTTTCTGCGTGACACAAATTCGTAACTTCAGTTGCCGTTGCAATTCTGCAGCAGACAATGACCAAAGTAAATGGATATCATTCGCGTCCTGAGCACAAGTAGACCCCATGGTTCCCGTGCTTGTTGTTGGAGTGGCTGACCCTGCCACAGTCGAGCGGTCTTGGAGTAAAAGTTGTGGTCCAAGCTTGCTGGCCATATGTCGTAAACATGCTAGCTCAAGCACCTCGACGTCAGATACACTGGATCCACGCATCTCAAGGAGCAAAGCTTCTTCCAAGTCACGATGCGCTACCAAAGCCGCAAGAATGCCACATGCATTGGGACATAAAGGATTGGTTGACTCGATAGCCAATGTTGCGTGCGCACTTGACACGCGCAGGCGCCAGGTCGGTGTATGAGAGAGACATGCCAATAAATGAAGCGACTTTCTTGGCTCCATGGCAATGTATACGTCGAGCTCTTCCACGCGTGACCAGATCGCCATCCGGGCAAACAAGTCAGGGCGCTCGTTCTCATAAAAGGGGTAGTACAACACCAAGCTGAGAAAACGCGGTGTGCAGAGACGTGGTTTTGGTCGCAAGGACCAAGCGCGAGGCTTTGGTTCAGCGCGCGGCACAAAAGGAAAATGCGCCATGTGCTGCCTAGCAACATGTTCCGCCGGTGCTTGGGCCAATTCATCACGGAGCCAGCGCGGAATGTCATCATCAGACATTTGGGTATCTTGAGATGGTGGATGATCTTCATCAAAAAGGTGTTCACCTACAGCCCATGCGGCTTGTGCATGTCGGCCGCTGACCTGAGCCGAGTCACGAAGCAATGCGCGAGACTCTGTCTGCCACAATGACAAGTACTCGATCGTAGAGCCGCAATAGTGCAACACACGTAGCAGCTCTGATTCCCAGCCAGCAGAAGTTTGTGTTAATCGTGTGACCTGCAGAACGTGTGAGCGATTCGTGCACACGGTTCACGTACATCATCGATCCCAACAAATAAAGCACGCACGTATCCCATGCAAGGGAATGGCGGCTTGGCTTCTCGCATGCGCGCATGCCATCTGCGGAAATCACGCACATGTCGTGGGAGAAATAGGATATCATATAATGCTTGGAGGGCCCAATGGCGAACGATGACACACACTACACTCAGACGTACGAGTGTTTGGACACACGATGCATCGCCCTCAGAAGCAGGTATATGCAATGCCCAAACGATGCGATGTATAATTTCAGGCGGAAGCGTAGGAATTCCCGAAGCGCGGCGCCGATCTGCTTGCCGCATACCTGAGGGAGAGGACGGGCAAGCTCAGCAGCTGAGCTCGGCAGCTGAGCGAGCCCAAACTAGTACAATAGTCTACATACCGCATGTCCGAGGAGCCATTCATACTGGCAAGGACAATGTGCATCTCTCCACATTCAAGCGCTGACATCACAGCTCCACGTGACGGCGCTGCATCGGAATCTCAGGAAAGACTATGTTAGTAGGTACGTGCATACGTTGGCGGCTGAGTTAGTAAGTCGTACAGCCGATCGAATAGAGCGCGCATGGAACACGTTCGATCTAAGCGTACACCTACCACAGACATGCCCCCTGTGCCTTCTGTCACTCGCACACCCGCAGATTCGACCGATGCAGAAGAGGTGAACATAAATACAGCTACAGATCCTATTCAGTCGACACCGGCATCAAGCCAGCCGCGTCGGAGTTTGCCGAACATTTTTGGCGGCGCGTTCGGACGTAGCAGCGCGGATGCACGCAAAGCACAGTCACCTTCACGACGGACGTCAGAGCCCCCAAACAATCCATCACCTGCTGCATCGTCAATTCCTCTTGGCCACGAAGGCAATTTGTCAGACGAACAAAAAAAGATCCTTGACTCTTTCACGAACGAGCTCGTGGCAGCGAAGGTTATATCCATCGAGAATGCGCCGCCGTATCAGACAACGCAGCTCTTGCGCTTCTTGCGCGCCCGCAACTTTGACTTGAAGGCATCCAAGGAAATGTATCTGCGTGCAGAAGACTGGAAGAAGAGTGTCGATCTTGACCGTCTGTATGAAGAATTCGAGTTCACGGAACGCGCGGCCGTGTCGGAATATGGCTGGCGCATGTATTTCCACAAAACTGACTTACAAGGTCGTCCGATCTTTATTCAGGACTTGTCAGGCTTAGATACAGAAAAGGTATTTTCAGTGACGACAGCCGAACGTATTGTACAGAACTTTGCTGTGACACTCGAACATGCTGTGCGGCACCGTTATTTGGCTTGTACAAATGTGAAAGGTGAGACCGTCGATGATAACTTGATGGTTTTAAACGTGCAAGGTCTAGGACTCAGTACATTTTGGACCATGAAAAACAAGCTACAAGAGTTGTTGTCAATTCTTGATAACAACTTCCCTGAACTATCTGGACGTGTGCAAATCATCAATGCACCACTGCTTTTTAGTACGGTCTGGAGTTGCATCAAAGGATGGCTACCCACACAGACAGCCGAGAAAATTGACATTAGTGGAAGTGATTATATGCCGACCATCAGTGCTTTGGTCAACATGGAGAATTGGCCTAAACATTTGGGTGGCAAGTGTACATGTGGAGCAAAAGAATCTCGTCCTTCGTGCGAGACAAGCGACAATGGTCCATGGCCCAAGCAAAAAGGGTTTTGAGTTACGACGTACTTAGGACATGTGTAAAAAAAATGTGACTATGGAGATGGTTTTTGTTTTGAACGTGTGAGTCAGAGTGAGGAAGGAAAGAAAACAAGCTAGAAGGCTTAGACAGTCAGAACGGGCCAAGGCAACAGAAGAGAACAGAGTATCACAAAAGTATATTAAGTGAGAGCCTGTGAAAGATATGACAACTTGAGACGGGTATATGCAAACAAGCTTCGAGCACTTGTGAGTGCCTGATAGAAACAGATTCGAAGACGGAGCCCTCGTTTCACGCCTGTGTCTCATCAGTCAGTCTTCATTACATGATCTGATCATGACAGTTGGTCGTTTTTTTTTCGGTGCGATTGCTAGCATTATTGTCGTATCTGAACAAGAAACAAACTTGAGACGTAACAAATGGAGCAAATAAAAAAATACATATTTATGCACTGGCCTGAAACCGAGTAATGGTGAATTCGGCCAGCAGAACCCAAAGCGTCAAGTATCCTAATATGCCGATAGGCACAACGTTGCGCCAAATTGCAACGTTCCAGTGGAAAACACGGCGCGAATGGATCCGTGCAGCGCGATAGTTTTGAAAAAAGGCTGACATGCGAGACTTTTGCTTGCTTCGCTTGTGTCGAGAGCGGTGCTGTCGTTTTCTGTTGCGTCTGGCAATAAGACGCCGGTGCCAGTGATCCATGTCCACCACAGGAGACAGTGCATTCATGTCCTCTTGTACAGAGGAAGAGAAGCCTGATTCAGGCTTACTGAAGGTATCGGAATCAGAGTCAGAAGGCGTAACCTCCGTCGGTGCACCCGTGAGAGCGCGAATGACTCTCAAACTCTGATTGCGATACTTTTGGTATCGATGGGAGCGGGCTGCGTGCCTTGCGCGTGGTTGATAGGAATCATACATAATTTCTTGCTCAGAGTGTAGCATACCCTCAGCATCAGACGCGCCTGTTTCATTCATATCAGAAAGCAGACCATCAGTTGATTGCGTGTCGTCAACATCCGTGATATTGCTCGTGATCCAGCGAGCAAAGATTTCAAAAAATGAGGTAAATGTAGATACAATGATCCAGCTTGCAACAGGCTGGGCTGGACCGAAAAGCAGAAGGACAGCACGCACGAGTGACCAGCAAATCGCCTGGAATGTGATGAGACGGATCAGTGATGGTACAAGCGTATAGTAAATAAGCCAGCGGCGTAGTAGCATGGTCATGAGCGAGAGAGCATGAAACGCCGTACAGATACTCCAAAGAGAACAGGCCACATATTCAATTGCACTGGGTGTAAGAGGTAGGTACGTGTCACGCAACCAGCGGTTCTGCCGAGCTTGTACATACGATGCGTGAAGCATGTACACGGTGCCGATAAGACCTGGAACCACGGCAAAAAGGCGCAGTGTGTGAAGTAATACCTCGAACGCCATTGGTAAAGGTTCGAGCGGCTCGACTTCTTCTGTCGTCTCTTTCGTGACAGGGGAAAAGGACTCGTTGACAAGGAGTGACGGGACCATAGAAAAAAACCGCTGGTAATTCGAAAAGTTTCCATGCCTACGTCGATGAAGTGTTCGGTGATCGATTGGCATCGCAGACGATGTGGTCGAGGACGAGAGTTGTGGTGTTGAGCGGAATCGCTTGATATGAACAAAGTCGGAGAGTGTCTGTTCATCATCATCAGAAGGAATCAAATCTAATGAAGATACAGATGTAGCATCGGTCTCAAGGGATTGCATCGTTGCTTCCGGCGAAGAATGCGTGACAGAGGAAGGTCGAGAGGACGTCTGTGGATTGGATTCCTGCGCTACAATCGCGTAAGGCGGAGGAAAATCCAACATGCTAGCATTCATTGAGCTGATTTCTTGGTACGATATTGGTACAATTCCATCTGATCGGGTATAGTGATCTTGTCGAGGCACATGAAGACGTTGAGAAGCTCGGATGGTGGGGGTATGTGTCTCACATGGCACGCGGTCGGCATATGACGCACTCGACGACGTGTTGCAGGAACTAGCCTCTTTCACATTTTCATATGATCCTGAATTGTCATTGGGGTCTCGTCGCCGGGACCTGTGCCTCGCTCCTTCCATAACCCCGGCGGCTATAAACAAACCTTGTCGACTGCACAGGAACGTGAAACCAGTATCACAGCTGGATGCTGGCATCTGTTTCCCTGAGCGTCCATGTGTATTAGTCAGGGATCGGCACGGCACGTGGTCGATCTCGAGCGAGGAGATACAGCCCCTGGCGGGTGATGCTCGTTTCTGAGCGTGTGATCAACGGTGGCTTGACACCGCTGGCTCTCGACATGTCGGAATTCTATGTACGATACTAGTACGTACTTTTGGCATGTGTGGGACGTGGAATGTGGAATACCTAACAAGCGTACAAAAAGCACCGGACATCAGGGTCGGCACGGCCACGAGTTTCTTGAATTCGAGTATGACCGTGGACGTCTCCGATATGCAAACAACAGCAACTACCGTAATGACTCGCTCATTCGCAAAGAAAGTATGTATCTATATTCGGATGCACATACGTGTGTTGGCTAGTGCAACGTATTGACGGGAAAGTGTGGATCAGTCCTTTGATGGCGCAAGAGCTCCGAAACATTGTGGAGAGCAGCGAGATCCTAAAGTACGTGTTGATCATGATCTTGAGCTGACTATGTGCAAGAGAAGACGATGCCAAGTGGCCGAAGCGAAATATAGTTGGGCGGCAAGAGCTGGAAATCCGTCTAGGCAAAGACCATATTTCTTTCGAGGTATGTTGCGCAGGGTTCGCTGCATAGCTCCCTATCCCACCTACCAAGTTTGCAGCTCCGTGACCGAGACTAACACGATGTTGTTAGACAGCTAAGCTCGGTTCGCTCCTTGAAGTGCAGGACAGTGAAGATCCAGAAGGTTTGCGTGTGATGTACTATCTAGTCCAGGATCTGAAGGTACGCCGCACGGTCTTTCGGAGGCGAGACAGAACTGACATGATGATGCCTCAGTGTCTCATTTTCAGTTTAATTTCTTTGCATTTTAAAATCAAGCCCATTTCAGTATGAGGCAATAGATGATCTATAAGAAATACTGAGGTCCGACCTTATGTTAGAGATGAGGTCTGCAATTGCCTCCATATTGATCATCAATATGCACAGGATATACCCCCGTAGAAAATGGATATGCTACTATTGACATGCCAAATTATTCCTGGATCTTGGCGAGAATCTCCGAGTCACGGATAAGTAGGTATTCCTAGAGGACAGTTAGGACCTGTATTTCACTGGGCTGGCATGCTCGCGCACATGGTCGCGGACACGCAGAAGCATAGTACGTACCTCCTCGCCAACTTTAATCGAGTTACCACCCCATGATGGTAGCAAGACCTTGTCACCGGGCTTCACACTCGTTGGTACGACATGGCCGTCCTTATTCGGTGCGCCTGGACCAGCGGCAATTACAGAAGCCTCTGGCATCGGAGTTGAGCTAGACGATGACGGCAGGAACAGACCCGAGGCCGTCTTCGACTCAGGCTTAAAGCGCTGCACTAGCACACGGTCCAGAAGAGGAACCACTGACTTGATGTTGCGAATCGTAGAGGCTGCGGACTGCAAAAGACACGTCAGTGGGAGTATGCAGAACGTACCATGGCGTATGGAGAAAGTGAGTGAGGATGAAACTTGTGTGTTCAAAGTGCGCCCACCATGCTTAGATGCCGACTGACGCGTCAGTCTTGTACTTGGTGTTCGAGACTGTGGACGTCATGCATCGGCCGAGTAGATCTACTTCGATGTGGTTCGGTTTGCTTCCACGTTGCTGAGTCCATGGCGTGGAGACGCACGGTGAGTGGCTCAACACTCGGCCATTAGGGCGCTGGGTGGCAATTTTGTTCCAGTAGCTTCTTCCGAATTCCTGCGCGCGGACGTATTAGAAACAGAAAGGCTACGCTGATTCTACTACTTATTCGACACATTTCTGCATCCACTGCGTCCAGTCGCTTGACAGACAACCATGGCCATTATGCGTTCTACGGCGGCGGCATCGCGGATGCCGCGTATGCTGAACTCGCGCGCCCTGTCGACTTCGGCAGCTGCGCTGGCACACAAGGAGGTCAAGTTCTCGAATGAGGGCCGTGCTGCGATTCTCAAGGGTGTGAATCTGCTAGCCAACGCTGTGAGCGTGACCCTCGGTCCGAAGGGCCGCAATGTAATTATTGAACAGCCTTTCGGTGGGCCAAAGATTACCAAGGATGGTGTCACGGTGGCCAAGGCCATTGACATTAAGGACAAGTACGAAAACCTTGGTGCTCGCCTGGTACAGGATGTGGCAAGCAAGACGAACGAGGTTGCTGGTGATGGTACGACGACAGCCACAGTGCTTGCGCGTGCCATCTACTCAGAGGGTGTGAAGAATGTGGCCGCTGGCTGCAACCCGATGGACCTGCGTCGCGGAAGCCAGGCTGCTGTGGATGCCGTCATCAAGTTCCTCGAGGAAAACAAGCGTGAGGTGACGACGTCGGAGGAAATCGCGCAGGTCGCGACGATTTCGGCGAATGGTGACAAGCACGTCGGCACGCTCATTGCCACTGCTATGGAGAAGGTCGGCAAAGAGGGCGTCATTACTGTGAAAGAGGGCAGGACGCTCGAAGACGAGATTGAGATTACGGAGGGTATGCGCTTTGACCGTGGCTACATCTCGCCTTACTTTATCACGGACGTCAAGACGCAGCGGACTGAGTTTGAAAAGCCACTTGTGCTTCTCAGTGAGAAGAAGATCTCGGCGCTGCAGGACATCCTGCCGACGCTGGAGGCGGCTGTGACGATGCGCCGTCCGCTGCTGATTATTGCCGAAGACATTGACGGCGAAGCGCTTGCTGCTTGCATTCTGAACAAGCTGCGCGGTCAGCTCCAGGTGTGCGCTGTGAAGGCACCTGGCTTTGGTGACAACCGCAAGAGCATCCTTGGCGACTTGGCTATCCTCACGGGTGGCCAGGTGTTCTCGGACGAGCTTGATGTGAAACTCGAACGTGCCACGCCAGACATGCTCGGCACGACGGGCAGTGTTACGATCACGAAGGAAGACACGATCTTCATGAACGGTGAGGGCAACAAGGATGCCATCACGGCCCGCTGCGAGCAGATTCGCTCGGCTATGAGCGACCCATCGACGTCAGAGTACGACCGGACGAAGCTGCAAGAGCGTCTTGCGAAGCTGAGTGGTGGTGTGGCTGTAATTCGTGTGGGTGGCTCGTCCGAGGTCGAGGTGGGCGAGAAGAAGGACCGTTACGATGATGCTCTGTGTGCAACGCGTGCAGCTGTGGAAGAGGGTATTGTGCCAGGCGGCGGCGTGGCGCTACTGAAGGGCACGAAGGCCCTCGACTCCATTGCCACTGCTAACTTTGACCAGCAGCTGGGTGTGTCGATCATTCGCAATGCGCTGACGCGTCCGGCACGCCAGATTGTCGAGAACGCCGGTGAAGAGGGCTCGGTCGTTGTGGGCAAGTTGCTCGAGAACCCAGGCGAGTTTGGCTACGGCTACGACGCGAGTGTTGGTGAATACAAAGACCTGATTGCTGCTGGTGTGCTGGATCCACTGAAGGTGGTGCGCACAGCTCTTCAGGACGCTGCGGGTGTGGCATCGTTGCTGACGACATCAGAGTGCTGCATCGTTGAAGCACCTGAAGAGAAGCCTATGGCCGCTCCTGGTATGGGCATGGGCGGCATGGGTGGCATGGGTGGCATGGGCTTCTAAGCTACGTCACTCATGATCATGTCTGTACGAAACGTTATCCATATACCGTTATTTAGGGAAATAGATACAGAAACGTCTGGAAGGAGTACGTGCTACGTGTGCATGAAAGCAACATGGAATGTATCATCACATGGGCCGCATATCCTTGCTAATGGAGCGTGGACGCCGGTTATGATACATGATGCGCATTTCCAACGTGTGCGCACCTTGCTGTTCCCCATAATACTTATATGAACATCCTCACGCCGAAGGACTCATACGAGGACCAAGGGGAAGGCCCCTAGCCTGCACATGCGTTGGCACTACACTTGAGTCCAAGAAGCACGACGACACCAGGTGCAAAACGTTGCTCTTCTCAGAAAGGATAGGGAATCGGGTCTTTCGATGCATAAAACGAGCTAAACATGGACATCTACACATGCATTCTAATCTTTCGTGAGGATTACGAGAAGCGCGAGAGTTCGTGCACACGAGCGATCAAAGAAATCGCATTTTGAGTGCCATGGTAATCTTCATGATTAACAACAGCCGGCACTATTTTTTCTTTCGTTTCGAAAGGCGAAGGGATAAACTTCTTAAGATACTCATACGTGACCAGAGTTGCGCCAAACTGAGGGCTAGAACGAAGTACACGAGCCAGCGAGCCCTTGAAGAAGGCCGTTGGCGACTCATTTTGAAGAATCTTTACAAAACAGTCGCGCATGCCCGTGTACGTAGCCTGGCCCTTGCGCGCCTCGACTTGCAAACGCGTTTTGATGACATCTGCTGGTGTCGTAAAGAAGGCGGCAGGCACACCAGCAATGGAGGCAGCGGCCATGAGCTGGCCAAACGTCAACTTGTTGTCGGGCCGTTCACCATACAAGTCTTTTTTAAGATGTGCATACGCAGGGAAGTAGATCGCACTGAAAGGAATGTCGCGAAGAAGGCATGCACCAGCACCCTTGTACAGACCGAACAAGCCGAGGCGGCGAATAATATGAAGGGCACTAGCCTTAGCCTTGGTTGGGTCTGGTGCCTCGCCCTGCACTTGCAGACGGATCTTGACGATCTCGAGCGGGTTCGTGAATACGACCTGCGAGCCGCCTGCCACACCACCGGCGAGGATCTCTGCCGAAATGGGCACATGGCCATCTTTGTCCTTTGAGAGTGTACGGACAAGATCATTCATCGCGAGCTTGATCGCTTTTTCAGGCGCGACGCCGAGCAACTGCGGAAGCAGGCCTGAGTAAAAGCCCAAAAAGCCTTCATTCCGCATCACCTTTTTCGCACAGTCCAAACTGTTGCGGTACATAAGAGCTTCGCCCACGATATTTGAGCGTTGGTTCTGCATGCGTGTTTTCACAAGGTCGATGGGATAGACAAAGGCAGCACCCACAGCACCAGCCAAACCGCCCAAGACAAAGTTGTATATGGACTGGCCAGTATTTTGGAGGGTTGAATGCAGCGCCGATGCTTTTTTCGCTGGCTCTGGCGCTGATCTGCTCATGACAGCAGGCGCAGGCTCGACGCCTGCATCCTCAATCGAGACGGAATGCCGCATGAGGTTTCCACTCGGTGCATCGGACTTTGCGTACCGCAGCTTGGCGTTCTCACGCTGCGACTCTGTCTCAATTTGCCCGAGTGCTTGCATCAGCGCCGGTGATGCGTGAGGGGACGTGTATATCTGGGACAAATAAGCACAGCTGAATCCATTGTGCGGGGACGTACGTGATAGTCCAGCCTTGATCTTCCTTTTGATGCCTCAGAGGGAGCTGAGACAAGTGGCATGGTGTCGCAAAAGAGAGGTGAGAATACCATTCTGATCGATGGCGACGAAGGGCTTGGCTTCAGCTATACTGGTCATCTTCGTTGGAGCGACGACTACATAATTGCAAATATACCCTGTGCTGTTATGTGGAGCCCACGTGGACGCGAGGCCAACAAACCGACACGATGGCAGGCGTCCGTCCACGCATCGCATGAATCGACAAGCGAGATGGGCTCGTGCACCGCAGGACTAGGGCTCAGGCGGGTGTCCCACTTGGTGTGGTGCCACGTGAGCGACCGCTGCCAGTGCTACCAGTGCCTCTAGTCCCGCTAGCTGTGCGTCTCGCAGGAGCCGAAAGAGGACGCGAGGCGGTGGCACGAGAGTCCTTGTCGGGCACGTCGGAGGATTTCTGGGCGATCCGCTCCACGACACTGGTTCCATCGCGGAAACGAGCACGGAAAAGCACGTTGGCATTCGAAAATAGACCTTCTTTTAGCGAGACAACAATGAACTGCGAGCCCTTGAAGCGAGTGCGAAAGAGATGGCCGATGTGCTGTGTATGTGACAGGTCAAGAGCAGCATCGATCTCGTCCAATATATACATAGGCGCCGGGTTGAATTGCAAAAGCGACATGATGAGACTGAGCGCGATGAGAGAGCGCTGTCCACCACTCAGCTCCGTGAGACTCTGCTTCCACGTTGCACCCAACCGGACACGCACTTCGAGTCCCTGGGTAAGCTCTTGTCCCTCGGGCGGCTGGAGCATGGCGTAGTTCCCGGGCAGTAGCTCGCCAAAGATCATGCCAAAGTCCTGGTTTACCTGCTTGAATGTTGTCTGCAGTGCGTCTTTCTTGTACCGATCGAGTTCCTCGATCGTTTGTTCAATTTTGCTCTTGTCGCGTAGCACCGTCGACAGCATGTGCTGCAAACTCGCATCTTTCTTCTCGACATTGTCGATCATGTTCATCACGCGCGGATTCACTCGACGTTTGAGCCCACTCTGCTGTTCATCCAGCTGCTTACACAGCTTGCGCACATCGTCCATATTGTGCTTGGCAAACTCGTAGGCAGAGCCCACCCGGCCGAACAAGTGGCATTCTTCCACAATCCAAGGAAAGGCCGACTCCAACGCATCCTTGGTCTGCTGCATTCTTGCATGTTCGTGCTCTTGCTGATCGAGCTCACGACGCCACTGCTTGAGTGTGAGTTCAGCATCTTCTACGGCAGCCTTCTTTGCCGTAAGAGCCGTCTGTAGCTCATGGTGCTCGTCACTGAATGCTGACAAGGCTGCCTGTTCTTTCGTAATGGCCTCTTCGCTTTCAGACACACGCATCCGCAGTGCCTCTACGCTCTCAGCACTGTCCTTGACATCCTGCTCAGCCTGTGCGAGCAGCGCGCGTGCTTCATGTAATCGCTCGCGCGCAGCGTCGGCATCCATGCGGTGCTGACTGCGGTCGAGCTCTGACGCACGCAATGCGGCCTGCCGCTGCTTGAGCTCGGCAGCCTGCTGCGCAAAGGCCGACTTCATGTTTTTGCATGTGTCACGAACCTTTGCGACCTTGGCATCTTTGTCGACGCCAAGCTCAGCGATGTCTCGCTCAATGTCGGCCATCTGCCGGGCTGCGTCAGCTTGCTTCTGACGAGCAGCTTCCATGCGCGCACGGAGCTCCTCCAAAGTCGCATAGCATGCACGGATGTCCGCCTGCAGAGACGCTGCACGCCCGCCATCCACCTGCTGCTGCACCAGCGTCGCTTCGTGCTGCTTCAGCTCGACGGCCGACGAGAGCTTCGCATGCATCGCGCTCGCAGCTTGGAGTGCGCACCACTCGTTGTTCGTGGCCTCATGGGCGGCGTGTTTGGCGTTCCACTGGGCTGACAGAGCGGCCATCTGCTGCATCCGCAGCAAGATGCTCGAGCTGGAAGACGACGTGCTGCCGCCCGATAACGTGCCTGCTGGATCGTAGACATCGCCATCGATCGTGACGCTTTTCATGCGTACGGCGGCATCGAACGTGACTTTTTTGGCGGTGGCGGCATCGCGGCAAATGAGCGTCGAGCCAAACACATACTCCAGTGCTTTGGCCACGTCCGACTCATAGCCGACGAGCGAGAGTGCCAGATCCACCTGGCCAGGCGCGAGGCGCTGTGCGGCCGACACCTTGGCGGAGGGGGCTACATGGGCCTGGATCTTGGTGAGTGGAATCAGCGTCACGCGCTTCTTGAGCTGGCCATGAGCCAAAAGCTGAGCACCCACATGCTCGTTTTCAACGACCACACTGTACAAGCGGCCGCCAGCGCACGTTTCTAGCGCCGTCGCATACTTGGTGTTTGATGGATCCAGATGAACGAGACTTGCAACGAGGCCCTTGACGCGGCGGCGATCAAAGTCCGGCGTCGGGTCCACGTAAGTGAACTGCAAAGCAGACGGTAGACGGTCCTGCATAGCTTCGCGCTCGGACGCGAGGCGCTGCATGTCTTGCTCGAGACTTAGGCGCTCCGCACGCAGCTGTTCATACCGCTTTTCATCGAAGGCGTATGCATGCATCGCTTGCTCTGCCTCCTGTGCAGCCTGTTGGACGCTCGCGAGCTTCTTGTACAGAGCACGGCTTTCTTGTGCTTCGTGCTTCGCTTGGGGCTCCTTCACACGCAGCTCCCGCTCGATGTGGTCGATCTGGACCTGTGCCTGCTGCACCTCCGACTTGGCGGCAGTCGCCTTCTCACGCGCTTTCGCGAGCTGTCCCTGGAAGCCGCCCTGTGTTTCATGCTGGCCCGATGCCATGCCTGTGAGCAGACTCTGTAGAAGCGACTCTTGCTCGCTTACGGCGGTGCTCTGTGCGTCATACGCGGTCTTGAAGTCAGCAAACGACGACTCTAGCGACGCATGCTGCTCTTCTTGGGCCGAGAGTGCTGCAGACGCAGCCTCCAGTGCAGCCGACTCGGTGTCGACACGACGGGCTTCCTCGTCTCGAGCTGCTTGCCGAAACTCGAGCTGAGCAGATGCTTCTACCAGCTGATGATTCAGCGTCTTGGACTGCTCCATGAGCGACGCAGCACCCGCTCCGACCTGCGCAGCGCGGCGCTTCTCAAGAGCCCGAAGCTCGGCGTGCAGACTCTCGACGTGGTGCTTCCAGGACTGGATGTCAGATTCCTTGTCATAGATCCGCTGTCGAACAGATGCAAGACCCGAGACGGAGTGGTCTTCAAGTCGGCGGTTCACCGTATGCCATTCGTACGCTTTCGCAAGGCGTTCGAGACGCTCGAGCTCCGATGCTGCCTTCTGGTATTCTAGGAACGCCCGTTTCTCCTCGCGCAGCCGATCAAGTTTCGGCCTGATTTCTTCATCGAGCAGCGTCGTGATCTCACGGACTTTCTGGTCTTTTTTTGTCATCGTACGAAATGCGCGCTCCTTGCGCTCCTCGAACATGCGCGTGCCTGTGGCCTCTTCGATCATCGATAAAATTTCTGCCGGCTTCATGTTGAGCACCTTGGTAATACGTCCTTGCATGATAAGGAAGTTTGGATTGTTGATGTTCAGCTGGACACTCTGAAATAGGTTCTGGACGGCCTGCTGCGTTGCCTTGTGACCATTGATGAGATATTTCGATGCCCCACCCATGACAATTTGGCGCGTCACCGTGATGGTCGCGTAGTTTTCGAATGCGACGGGAGAGCGATCCTTATCGCTGTTATCGAACACGATGGTGACGGATGCCTTCGTGACGCCGGCTTGGCCGCGTTTGTAGATGAGATCCTGCATATTGGAGGCACGCACAGAGCTTAGGTTCGTGAGACCCAGCACGAAACAAATAGCGTCGAGGATGTTGCTTTTTCCACTTCCATTTAGGCCAGTGATGGCATTGAAGCTGGGGTCAAAGCCACGGACATGTGTGCGAACGGGATAACTGCGGCGCGTGAATTAGACGTCTGTATATACATACCTCTTGAACCCATCGATGATGAGTTCTTCGATTCGCATGCTAGTGACACCAACACGAACAAACACACACACACAAAAACACACACACACACACACACACACACACACA